>Ga0207799_100025_pt1 | contig 284504 bp, 201 predicted proteins | sample TtanPargueraPR_4_FD_187742 | JGI IMG/M metagenome (GOLD analysis project Ga0207799, IMG submission 187742) | Aerobic enrichment media microbial communities from Bioluminiscent Bay, La Parguera, Puerto Rico - Tt and M2 (SPAdes) | ecosystem: Environmental > Aquatic > Marine > Unclassified ... | reverse complement strand
TCTTTTTTCGAACAAACATGATGCAAATATAAGACTGGGACACCCTAAAAGCACCAAAACAACACGTTAAATGTTTGTTATTGTGTGAATTAAGATTTTGGGGCTATATGTCGTGCGGAACTCAGGAGTATTTTTGTTCTTTTTAGATCACCTCATCTCTATTTAACACAACTAAGGTGTTCATGTCGGAATTGCTAAGCAACGCCGACAGTGGTTAAAACGTATTTTATTCCGCTTTTTTATGGATTAAATTTCCGTTCTCCAAATTCATTAATCGCTATCCGGAATTATTCCGTGAGTATTTTGGTTGAATTCCTGGATTAATTCCCGGATGCATTTTTTACATAAACAATCATCAAAATGAGCCGCAATGTAGTCTTGTACCCCGGGCGGAATGGTAATATTCATACACCAGCAATTGGTATCGCCGGTGCAGATGAATAACTGTTCACATCTTGGGCATTCCCGTGGTTCGTATTTTAAATCATTTTTTTCCATCTTTGTTTTTCCCTTTGGGGCTCCGACGCTTGGGAAGAGCTTTACAACGGCTTTAGTTTTATCAGCAATTGGTCGCCCAAGACCGTTTCATTTGGTTTTACCATTACCGATTCAACAACAGCATTGGAAGATGCCAGTATCTGGTTTTGCATTTTCATAGCTTCCAGAACCAGGAGTGCCTCTCCTTTTTGAACTTTTGCCCCTTCGTTTATAAATACGTCGCATATTTTCCCGGGCATGGGCGATCTTATCTCAATGTGTTGTTCCTGTCCTTCTTTTTGAGACAGAACAACTTTGCGGCGGTGTGTTTGTTCCGTATCAATAACAAAACTATAGCAATTGCCATTCAGGTTGACTTTATATTTGTTTTGTTTTTTTTCAGAAACATTTCCTTCTAATGCAACACCATCAATAACTGCTTTATAGGTATCTGTACCTACTTGTTCAATACGGTGTTTTTTGCTTTTTCTTACGCTAAAATCCCGGGTGCTGAATTTGTATTGCTTTTCACCCGTAACTATATATTTCTGAACTTTCTTTTTTTCCATAATTAAAATAATTTGTTCCACGTTCGAGATATCCAGGGCGTTATGTTTTCCGGTTCGGTTTGGCAGGTTTCTATTTCTTTTATGTCGTCAAGATAAGATTGCAGGGCAATTAAAGCCGCAGCCTTTTCTTCGTTTTTTTCCTGGAAAAAGAGGTGCCCCATTTTTTCGATAAAAGAAGTTGTTATATTTCCTGCAACAAAATCGGGGTGTTGTAGCAGTGCTTTAAAAAACGGAACCGTGGTTTTTATGCCTTCAATGTGCGAATGCTTCATTATCTCCAGTGCTTTTTCAATCACATTTTCTCTTGTGCGCCCCGATACAATAAGTTTAGCCAATAGTGAATCGTACATGCCTGGAATGACAGAGCCCGGAACAAAACCCGAATCAACACGCAGTCCGGGATAAGCCGGGAAGTTCATTTCGTCGATTATTCCGAAATTAGGGGAAAAACCTGTTTGCACGTCTTCTGCATTTACTCTGAACTCTATTGCCCAGCCTTTTTTCTTGATATTATTTTGCTGAAAAGTTAAACTCTCTCCGGCTGCTGTGCGCATTTGCCATTCTATCAGGTCGATCCCGGTTATAGCTTCGGTTACCGGATGTTCTACCTGTACTCGGGTATTCATTTCCATGAAATAGTATTCGTTATTGGCATCAAGCAAAAATTCGACTGTTCCCAGGGTTGAATAACCGGTTAATTTTACCAAAGCCAGGGCATGGTTGCTCATTCTTTCTCTCAAATCATCGGTTAAAGCCTGAGATGGAGCTTCCTCCAATAGTTTTTGATGATTGCGTTGGATTGAACATTCTCTTTCGTATAAATGAACGACATTTCCTTTTTTATCTGCTAATACCTGTATTTCGATATGGCGAGGATTTTCGATGTATTTTTCTACAATCATTGCCCCGTTCCCGAAAGCGTTTTGTGCTTCGCTGACAGCCATTTTCCAAAATGATTCCAGCTCTTGGTCTTTTCGAACCACGCGCATTCCTTTCCCGCCACCGCCGGCAAGTGCTTTTAAAATTACCGGATATCCAATTTTTTCGGTTTCTTTTTTTATGGCCTCGAAAGATGTTACGGCACCATCACTGCCTTTTACGATAGGCAAACCGGCTTGAGCGGCAAGATGCCGGGCTTCGTTTTTATCGCCCATCTGACGAATATGTTTTTCTTCCGGCCCGATAAATACTATGCCGGCTTTTTTACAGCGTTGTGGCAATTCCGGGTTTTCGGAAAGAAAACCATAACCCGGATGAATTGCATCAATGCCTTTTGCTTGTGCATAGTCAACAATCGCTTCTGCATCAAGGAAAATAGGCCCGGCATTTCTTTCTTCCGGCAATACAATAATTTCGTCGGCCCAATTCAGGTAAACGGCATTTGCCTCTTGCTGAGTCTGAAAAACAAAGGTTTTTATGCCCAACTTATTGGCCGTTTTTATTATTCTTACCGCAATTTCTCCGCGGTTTGCTATTAATATTGATTTTATCTTCATCTGTTAAAAATATTAGTAAGACAAAAAAGTATCAAAGACATAAGATAAAAAGAGAATACCATTGAAAACAATAAGAAACAATTGTTGCCGATAGTGTTCTTTTATTTTTTTCTTTTAACTCAAAGTATAATTCTTTGTTTATCTGCAATATCGTTTGTTTTTTATTTTTTTGATACTTTGTATATACTTTCTTTTTCCTCCCCACTGGGGAGATTGGGAGGAGCTTTTACAACGGCACATTGCCATGTTTTCGTGGCAATTTTTCAATATATTTATTTTGAAGAAGATCGAATGCCGAAATTAATTTTTGGCGGGTTACTTCCGGTGCAATAACTTCGTCAATATAGCCATATTCATCAGCAATATACGGATTGGCAATAGTCTCGCGATATTCGCTGATAAGTTTTTGGCGTAATGCTTCCGGGTTTTCGGCCTTTTCCAATTCTTTGCGGTGCAGAATTTTTATTGCCCCTTCCGGCCCCATAACCGCCACTTCGGCCGTTGGCCATGCAAAATTGAAGTCGCCTCCGAGGTGTTTACTGTTCATTACAATATAAGCGCCACCGTAAGCTTTACGGATGATTACCGTAATTTTAGGAACAGAGGCTTCTCCAAAAGCATAAAGCAGTTTTGCCCCGTGCCGGATTAACCCGGCATGTTCCTGTGTGGTACCGGGTAAAAATCCCGGGACATCTTCCAGAACCAGCAACGGTATGTTGAATGCATCGCAAATGCGGACAAAACGGGCGGCTTTTACCGATGAATTGATATCAAGTACTCCTGCCAATACTTTGGGCTGATTGGCAATGATACCAATAACCCGGTTGTTGAGCCGGGCAAAACCGGTAAGCATATTTTGTGCAAAGGCATCGGCTATTTCAAAGAAACTGTCTTTGTCCACTAAGTTATCAATAACGTCAAGCATGTCGTACGGAGCCGTGTTTTCATCCGGAACAATTAAATTTAGTCTTTCGGGGCGTGGTGGCGCTAGCGGTTCGCTTTTGCTGGCCGGGGGTAATTCTGCATTGTTTGATGGCAGATATTGAAGTAATTTGCGTACGCCCAGCAGGGTATGCTCTTCATCGTCGTAAACAAAATGTGCCACTCCGCTTTTAGAGCCGTGAACATCGGCACCTCCAAGTTCTTCGAATGTTACCTCTTCGTTTAGTACTTCCTTTACAATTTGAGGTCCGGTAACAAACATGCGCGATGTTTGCCGGGTCATAAAAATAAAGTCGGTTAAGGCAGGAGAGTAAACGGCGCCTCCTGCTGCCGGACCAAGAATAACCGATATTTGCGGAACAACTCCCGACGATTGTATGTTGCGCAGGAAAATACCGGCATAGCCCGAAAGACTGGCTATCCCTTCCTGTATACGGGCACCTCCCGAATCGATTAAGCCGATGACAGGATGTCCCATTTTTCGTGCCATATCCTGAACTTTTATAATTTTTTTTGCATGAGCAGAACCGAGAGAGCCTCCCATAACATTGAAGTCCTGGGCATACAGAAAAACTCTTTTCCCATTTATTTTTCCGTGCCCGACAATAACCCCGTCGCCATATTGTCCTGATTTGGCGCTGCTGTGCTGCGAACGGACAAATGCGTCGAGTTCCTCAAAAGTATCGGGGTCGAACAGTACTTCGATACGTTCTTTTGCTGTTAATTTGCCTTTGGAATGCTGGCGTTCTTCATAATTGCCGCTATATTGTGCTGCCAGTTCTTCATTTCTTTTGTGAAATTTCACAAAGGCTTTTCTGTTGTCTCTTGCTTGTTTCATTTTAGAGTACAATTTGCGTTTGAAAAATAAACGTCCCTGTATGCTCAAACCCTGAATTCGGGTTGCTGTTTTTCGAAACAGGACGGAGTGAATATTGTGTACTAAATTTTAATTTGTGCCCGTTAACCAAAAAGTTTGCACCAAAGTCGTGATTGTAAATCGCTTTTGTTAATGCGTCGAAGTCTTTGCGGGCACAGGCATAAAAAAGTTGTATCCTGCCGGAGCGGGTTAAAAAATTTTTTGGAAAAAGATAGCCGAGTGTACCGTACCAGGTAGTCCCTGTTCCTATTTTGTATTCGTTGTTTCCGGCACCTTCGGCAGAACTGCCTCCGTACCAATGATTCATTGTTCCGGATTTGCGTAAATAGTTCGCTCCAAAATCGTAGTCGTAATAAACCGTATAGAACGACAGGGTTTGATTTCTGGAGAATGGAAGTTCCAGAAAGAAATCGGCTCCCAGTAAGGTGCGATTTTTTAATGTTCTTTTCCCGTTTGTTGTATATTCAGCAACTGCATCCGGAAAAATGTCGAAGCCTGCACCAAGGTTACAAATTTTCTTTTTACCGAGGTAAGTCATCGCTAAATAGGACGTGTTAAAATATTCTTTATCCAAAAAGTGCCAGGTAAAATAACCTTTCCATACTAACTTGGTTGATGGAAACTCATAGCCGGTATTGGCAGCCGGGGTGTCCGGAATTCCATCGTAAGTCATAGGCTTGGCAATGGCAGTGCGGTAGCTAAAACATCCTACTGTTCCTTTGATGAAAACGCCAATCTGGCGAACATCAATGTCGGTATGGTTTACCGCCGGAATATTAAATCCCGGGTTGTCAAGCGTTAGTGTTTTTTGATAGCTGGTGTTGGTTAACCTGGAAATGCCATTCCATCCGTTTAAGCCGGCACCTATTGTAAAGGCTTTGGGGATGATGTCGTATGACGCCCAAATGTCGTGAAAATAAAGCTTCGGTTTTGAGCTGGAAGTATTTAAGTTATTAAACCCCATCTGGGTATATACAATAATCTTGTCGCTTAACCGGTTGAACATTGAGAAGCGGGTACGCCTTAGTGCAAAGTCGGATTCTGAACTTATTGCATCTCCACTTATGGTGGTGCTTCCGGGACTTAATTTTGTTTGCCGGAACCAAAATTGTGTGGCAAACGATACTTTTGAATAAGCAGAACCATCTTCGTTTAGCTTTATCACAAAACCTTTATTGTTTTTTAATGGATTATTTTTTCCGTTTGTGTTTGTGCATAATATATTAAAAATGAGGATGATAGTTGTTATTGATGCATTTCTGAATATTTGCTTCTTCATTTTTTATTTTTTATAAAACAGCCTGCAAAAGTAGTATTTGTTTTATAACCCGAGGCGAATTGTTTTTGTTTTCTGTTAACTGCTAACGATGAGTTTTTGGTTTCAAACTGCCCGTTATCTTTTGTTTTTCCTCTGCGACAGCAAATTGCCCGACCCTCTTTTTTTGTCTTGCCAAAAAATATATTTGACACTTTTTTCTACTTCCGGCTTTTTTCTTACTCATTATGCATTGTCGGGATGTTTTATAAAAACATTAAAACAAGTACCTGTGCCATTAATATACGCATAAACATTACCAGCGGATAAACCGTGGCGTATGCTGTTGATTGTGCCTGTACGGGCGACAATGAGTTGGCAAATTCAAGAGCTGGCGGGTCGGTCATTGACCCGGACAGAAGCCCGCAAATTGTCAGATAATTAAATTTTAGTATTCGTGCAATGAACCCTATTATCAACAGGGGCAAAAAGGTTATTGCCACCCCGTAAAGCATCCAAAGGTAGCCTCCGTTAACAATTGTGCTTACAAAATGTTTCCCCGACGAAAGTCCTACACAGGCCAGAAAAAGGATTATTCCCAATTCACGGATGAACAGGTTTGCCCCCGGGGTCATATAAAAGTCAAGTTTGCCAATTCTTCCTTTGTGCCCTAGGAAGAGTGCCACCAAAAGCGGGCCTCCTGCCAGCCCAAGTTTTGCCGGGGCTGGTAACCCGGGAATGGCAATAGGGATACTTCCGATTAATACTCCTGCCAAAATGCCAATAAAAATAGGGATGATATGCGGATGCGAAAGTTCTTTCATTGAATTTCCAAGCTCGCGGGCAACTTTTTTTAGTGCTTTTCGTTCGCCAACAATGCGTATGGTATCGCCAAATTCTATGCTGTCGTTTTCTCCTGCAATTATTTCTTTTCCTGCCCTGAAAATACGGGTAATATTTACCGGGTATCGCCTGGATATTCCAATTCTTTTTATGGTTTTTCCGGCCAGTTCTTTATTGGTAAAAACAACATGACGCATTCCCATTCTCCCTGTAATATCGAGGTCGCCGGTTTTTTTTATATTTCCAATTTTTAGTTCGAGGGTATTAAAATGTTCTTTGGTTGAAACCCCATAGAGTATATCGCCTTTTTGAATATTTTCATCTTCGTCAGGAACAATGAATTCATCGTTTCTGAAAATTCGGGATATGGCAAATTCTCCCGACATGCTTTCGCGCAGAAATGCGATTGTTTTTCCTACAAGCGCCTGGTTGGCTACTTTAATATTGATTGCTTCGGGTTTGCCTGAAATTCCGGAAAGTTTTTCCATGAATTCTTTGGCTTCTTCTTTTGTTTTTATTTTGAAAAATTTTCGAATAAGAAGCATAGACAGTATAATGCCGATAATTCCAAATGGATAGGCCACGGCATAACCCATTCCTGTTAATTCCGATAGTCCCGGGTTCGACATTTGTTCCTGTATAACCTGCTGAGCGGCTCCAAGTCCCGGGGTGTTGGTTACTGCACCACACATGATTCCCGTGATAACCGGGGTGGGAATGTCTAATATTAATTTAAGAATAACAGCAATAAGGAAACCCAGCAGAACAATGCCAATGGCCAGAAAGTTAAGTTTTAGGCCGTTGCTTTTTAGTGATGAGATAAAACGGGGACCAACTTCCAGCCCTATGGAATAAACAAACAGGATTAACCCGAATTCTTTTACAAAATGCAGGGTTTTGTGATCGAAAGTTGCTCCGAGATGGCCGATTAGAAGGCCGGTAAACAAGACACCTGCAATGCCCAGTTTTATGTTCAGTATTTTTATTTTTCCGAGTAAAACACCCGAAACTCCGGTAAGGCTTAAAAATATTAATGATGATGCCGTCCCGCTTTTTGAAAATAATTCTAATAGTGCCATAAAAATTTCTTAAAAAATAAGAGAAAGCAGGCCTGAGGCCCGCTCCCTCTATGAGCTTTAGGATAAAAAAATTAGTTCAGGTAATCGATTCCCGTAATATTTTTGCCGCTTTTACCATGTTCTCTATTGATGGACGTACTTCTTCCCAACTTCGGGTTTTTAGCCCGCAATCGGGATTCACCCAAAGTTTCCCTGCTTTAATATAGCGCGATGCAGCATAAAGTAAATCGCACATTTCATTTACTGCGGGAATGCGTGGTGAATGAATATCGTAAACTCCCGGTCCGATTTGATTGGGGTAATCGGTTTTCGCAAATACATCTAATAGTTCCATTTGCGAACGAGAGGTTTCAATACTGATAACATCGGCATCCATATCGATAATCGATTGTATTATATCGTTAAATTCAGCATAACACATGTGAGTGTGAATCTGTGTTTCGTTTTTTACTCCCCAATAACTTAGCTTGAAGCAGTCTACCGCCCATTCCAGGTATTTTTCCCGTTTATCTTGTTGAATAGGTAAGCCTTCCCGTAATGCCGGTTCGTCAATTTGAATAATAGAAAGCCCTGCTTTTTCAAGGTCAAGTACCTCGTTGCGGATAGCCAGTGCTATTTGAGCAGTGGTAGTTTGGCGGGGCTGGTCGTTGCGAACAAACGACCATTGTAAAATAGTAACCGGTCCGGTAAGCATGCCTTTTACCGGTTTATTGGTAAGCGATTGCGTGTATTTTGAAATAGCAACGGTCATTGGCTCTTTGCGCGAAATGTCGCCAAAAATTACCGGGGGTTTTACCCCGCGCGAACCATAGCTTTGTACCCACCCGTTTTGAGTGAAAGCAAAACCATTTAGTTTTTCACCAAAGAATTCAACCATGTCATTTCTTTCGAACTCGCCGTGTACCGGAACATCAATGCCAATTTCGTTCTGCCAGCGTATGGATGAGGCAATGGATTCATGAATGAAATCGGTATATGCTTTTTCAGTTATTTCCTGTTTGGCAAACCGACGGCGCATACGGCGTACTTCGGTTGTTTGTGGCAGCGACCCAATCATGGTGGTCGGGAAAAGAGGAAGTTGTAATTTTTCCTGTTGTTTTTTTATTCTTTCAGGGAAAGGGGCATCTCTTTTTATTGCCTTCCATTGCTTGTTCATTTGTGCAACCTGTGTTTTTACGGCTTCGTTTTGTACTAAATCGGATTGTGCCCATGCCTCCCTTCCTTTTTTTTCTTTCTGTAAATGAGCTAATGCGCTTGCTGAAGGAGCATCTCCTGCCAGGTCTTTTAGCGTAATCAGCTCTTCTGTTTTTTGTCGGGCAAAAGCCATCCTGTTTTTTACTACCACAGGAAGCCCTGTTTCGTCGTGTTCGCTGTTTAAATCGTAAGGAGCATGAAGTAAGGAGCACGATGGGGATAGAATTATTCGTTCCTGTCCTAATTTTGATTTTGCTTTGTGGATGATTTGCACCGATTTTTCCAAATCGTTTTTCCAGATGTTGCGGCCGTTTACCAGCCCTAAAGAAAGCGAAAGGGTGGAAGGAGCTTTTTCAAGGAAAGTGTCCAGTTGATTAGCTCCGCGTACCAAATCGAGGTGCAATACTTCAAGTGGTAATTTTACAATCCAGTCGGCTTCTTTTTCGATGCTTTCGAAGTAAGTCGTCAATATGAACCGGATTCCGGGAAACGAACCAAATAGTTCGGTCAATGCCATACGGTAAAGGTTACGTTCGTAGTCGCTTAAGTCGGTAACCAAACACGGCTCGTCAATTTGAATGCACTCTGCTCCTGCATTTTCCAGTTTCCCGATGAGTTCGATGTAAACAGGAAGCAATGCATGGATTAATTCCAGACGGTTGAATTGTTCTTTTTTTTCTTTCCCCAATTTCAGAAAAGAAACAGGTCCGAGCAATACAGGTTTGGTTTTTATACCTTCTTGTAGTGCTTCTGTAAATTCATCAATCGCCTTTGTGCCGGACAAAGCAAACGTTTGATTCTTTTCAAATTCGGGAACCAGAAAGTGGTAGTTGGTATCGAACCATTTGGTCATTTCAAGTGGCGTAACATCCAGTCCGTTTTTCTGATAACCACGACACATGGAAAAATATAAATCCATATTGTTCAGCTTTTCCTGTAGTGGTTTAAACCTTTCCGGGACAACACCCAGTGTGAAAGCCATATCGGCTACCTGGTCGTAGAACGAGAAATCGTTCGAGGGGATGAGGTCAATACCGGTTTTGTGTTGAAATGTCCGGTTTTTTCGTCGTTCGTTTTTTCCGGTTTTTTCCAGTTCCGGGAGCGAAATTTTTCCTTTCCAGTAGGCTTCGCAGGCCTTTTTCAATTCTCGTTGGGCTCCAATGCGGGGAAACCCTAAATTTTGTGTAAGCATACAGCAATTTTAAAAAGTTTATAACTGAATGCTTTGGCGAAATAAAATAGTTGCAAGGAAAACAAACAAAAGATTGTTTCATTCCAGACTATTGCTCTATACCGCGAAAGCAATTGCCGTTCACTAAATAAGACAGGTCTCCTGGCTTGTCCGTTTACAAAGCCTTCCCATCCCGATTTACATCGGGACAGTGGCGAGAGTATTGCAAACCTGTTAATTGGACTTTACAGTTGCGCGACAGCTCACGATTTACACGTGATTCCCTATTAAACCCGTTTTACCGGGTATCTTATCCTTTGTTTTTTGAATGAACGTGGGAACAAATGTAGGAGAGATTCGGGAAAAAACAAACTGTATTCATAATTTCTGCTCTCTTTTAAATCTAAATTAGCATTGAGAAAATTTGTTTCAGTACAGCCTATAAAATACTGATAGATCGAACAAAATATTCTTTCGTAAGGAATCCTGGTTTTATCAATAACGAAATTAATGTTTTAAGCGAACGCGTATCAAAAGCAAAAAAAACGCCTAAAAAATTATAAATAATAAATCCCAAAGGCCTGTCAAATTCCTTTACTGCCTGTCCGCAGTTCGGACAAAAACGTCCGGAAAATTTTGTTTTACAATTTAAGCAGACTACGTCAACATAATTGGCTTCGTTTTTCGTTTTGGAAAAACATTTTTTTAATTTACTCCACAGCTTCATCTGTTAAAATATACATTGATATTGCTGGTATGGTAATGTTTTCAGAAACAATGGCACCCAATCCTGCTTCTTTAATTTCTTTACCATTGGCAATTACCCGGAATTGCCCTTTCGGAAGTTGAACCTGTTCTTCGGTACTGTTGCCGTTAAAAATCAGAACTGTTTTTTTCCATTTCTCTCCCGCTTCTTTTCCATCAATACTATAGGCTATAATGCCTGGTTTATATTGCGGGTTAAATTTTATGGTTTTTCTTATTTTTTCAGCAGAATTCAGGCGAAAGACCGGTGTGTTTTTCCGTAGCTGTATTAGCTGTTTATAGTATTCAAACACATCGTAATAAATCGATTTCCGGTTCCAGTCAATTTGGTTGACAGAATCGGCTGATTTATACGAATTTCCGTTGCCTCCTTTGGTGCGGCAAAAGTCTACTCCTGCATGTAACAGGGGAACTCCCTGCGACGTTAGAACCAATGCTCCTGCCAGTTTTACCCTTTTTTTTAGCTCTTCCTCTTCAGCGTCGGGACAACTCATTTTTAGTTTGTCCCAAAGGGTATAATTGTCGTGGCACGAAACATAATTAATGCACTGTCCCGGTTCGTTTGCCCAGGATTGTCTTGAGGGCTCAACATAATCGTAAACAATTTGTGGATGCGAAACTGCAGCAGTAACCCCAAATTTTATGGCTTCTTCTCTTAGTCCCTGTCCGCTAACAAAGCCTTTAGATTTTTTCTCCCCGTGGTTTCCTTGTAGTGCATCCCTGAAATCGTCGTTAAATGCAGCAATTCCGGTTAATTGAGCCATATTGCATTTGGTCGCCCGTTTCTCTTCGGGCATTGGGCTTTGGTCGGCAGCCCAGCCTTCTCCGTACAGGATAATGTCGGGATTTGACTTATTTAGTTCCGAACGTATTGCCTGCATGGTTGCTATATCGATAACGCCCATTAAATCGAAGCGGAACCCGTCAATATGATATTCTTCTGCCCAGTATTTTAAGGTATCAATAATGTATTTGCGAACCATAAAACGCTCCGAAGCTATTTCATTGCCACAGCCCGATGCATTGGCAAAGCTTCCGTCTGGACGTTGCCGGTAGAAATAGCCCGGAACCATTTGATTAAAAACCGATTCTTTGGTATAATAGGTATGGTTGAAAACCACATCTAAAATAATGCCTATCCCGTTGTTATGAAGTGTTTTTACCAGTGTCTTAAATTCGCGGATGCGTACTGTCCCGTCATAAGGATCAGTGGCATAAGAGCCTTCCGGTACCCGGTAGTGCAACGGGTCGTAACCCCAGTTGTATTTTTCCTGAGGCTTTTCTTCGTTTATCGTGGCAAAATCGTTTACCGGAAGCAGGTGTACATGTGTTATCCCTAGTTCTTTCAGGTGCCCGATGCCCGTATGTATTCCTTCTTCCGAGAATGTATTTTCTTCAGTAAAGCCCAGGTATTTCCCTTTGTTTTCGATTCCTGAATTTTGGGCAATGGAGAAATCTCGAACATGGGTTTCGTAGAGGATAGCATCGGTAATGTTTTTTATTGCGGGGTGTTTGTCATCTTTCCAGTCTTTCGGGTCTGTTTTTTGAGGATTGTATATCTGTCCCCGGAGACCGTTTATGCCTACACAGCGGGCATATATTCCTGCAATTTCTTCTAACCATTCTCCGTCGTTTATCCTAAAAGTATAGTATTTGCCTTCATAATCGCCAAGCAATACCGTTGTCCATGTGCCATTTGCTGCCTTTTGCAGATTGGTTTTGTGGAAAGCTTCTCCGTTTGCCCCGTTTTTGTATAAACGTAACTCGATAATTTGGGCAGTAGGAGCCCATATTTTAATTGTTGTTTTTTCCGGCGACCAAAATACACCCAGGTCATCATCTGTATATTCCGGGTAAGTTGAAAAATCGATATGGTTAAATTTCCAGTTTCTCATTGAATGGGATTGAGGTTTTTGTGTGAGAATAGGGGGTGTTGCCTATTGATAAGGAAGCTTTGACAGAGTTTCAGCCAAATGATCGATTCCTTCTTTCAGCTTGTTGCCAGCCATCATTTTTATCATTGCGCTCATTTCTGCATGGAGGGTAAGCCGCATTTTTGTGCTGTTTGTATCAATTGGAATTAGCTGTATCCAAAAGGTAAAACTAAGCGGCAGCCCGCCTGAACTTTCTATTTTTATGGTTTTAAAAGGTTCTCTATTCACAATTTTTATTTCAGCATGCCCAAGTCCGGTAATGTTAAAATCACAGGCATCCCTGTCCGATTTAAAATCAGTAATTTTTATCTGTGGTACTTTCTCCGTAATTTTTTCAAGAAGTCCGGAATTCAGGTAGGTTCCTAGGTTTTCAAAATTTGAAAGATAATTAAAAACTACTTCCTGGTTGTGATCCGTCGTTTTTACGTTGCTAACGTATTTGTTGATTCCCATGCGTTTGTTTTGAAAAAAAATCCCGCACAATGGCGGGATTTCCCTGTCGTTTATTTATTTGTTATTTATTTTTTCCAGTTGGCCGGATCTTCGCGCCATTCCATTAACGATTTTATCTGCTCTTTGGTGATTTCCCCTTTTTCGTACGATAAGTCAATAAGCACCTGGTAGCGGCTTAACGATGTAAGTTCTATTCCTGCCTTTTTGAAGTTTTCTTTTGCATACGGGAAATTGTAAGTGAAAATAGAAATCATTCCCACAACATCACCTCCAAAATTGTTTACTGCTTCTGCTGCTTTTAAACTGCTTGTTCCGGTCGAAACAAGATCTTCGATAACTACTACTTTCTGGAAGGGTTTCAAATCGCCTTCGATAAGGTTTTCCAACCCGTGATCTTTAGGTTTCGACCTTACATAAATAAAAGGTAACCCCAGTTGTTCGGCAACCAAAACCCCCATGGCGATTGCCCCGGTAGCAACCCCGGCAATTACCTCCGCTTCCGGATATTTTTCGCGGATTACTTCCACGAATTGGTCGCGAATGTATGTGCGGGTTTTAGGATAAGAAAGTATCTTCCTGTTGTCGCAATAAATTGGTGATCTCCAGCCTGATGCCCAGGTGAATGGGTTGTCGAGCTGGATTTTTATTGTGTTAATTTCAAGTAATTTTTCGGTTACTTCAATTTGTGTTGAACTCATAACTATTAAATTTGTATCTTAATGCAAAAGTATAAAGTTTTTTTAAATGAGAAACGGATTTTTTTTCGCTCTTACACAAAGAGGACGAATAAAAAAAAATCGGGGGCATATCCTGCCTTACCCAATGGGGCTGAAGTTGAAAAATGGCTGGCACAAATAAACGATGCTGAAACAGCAGAATTTATTTTTGAATCGGCCAATCCTGAGCAACAGTTTAATAATTTCAGGGCGGCTTTTATGGCAATTGATGCGGCTGGTGGTATGGTTTCCAGAAACGGAAAATTTCTGTTTATTTTTAGAAATGGGAAATGGGATTTGCCCAAGGGAAAGATCGAAAAAGGAGAAAGCCCCGGGCAGGCCGCTTTGCGTGAGGTGGAAGAAGAATGTGGAGTTTTTGACCTTAAAATAGTAAAAGAACTCTCGCCAACATACCATATTTATCAATCGCCTTATGAGGATACCCTGGGGCAGTGGGTGCTGAAAAAAACTTTTTGGTACGAAATGGAATATAACGGTTCTGAAGAGGGAACGCCGCAATTTGAAGAAGGCATTACCGAAGTCCGCTGGCTGGAGAAAAAAGAAACAGGAGAAGTGCTGAAAAACACTTATGAAAACCTTAAGGAGTTGATTCGTAATCAATTGGATGTTTCTCCGAGGCGGCTGCGTAGTTTTATCTAAATTATTTTTTAGCGCATTTTTATGCCAATTCCGGGCAGGTCATTTAGCGTAACTTTTCCGTTTATGACTTCCATTCCTTTAAAAATATCGTTTGATATGAGCAGTGCACCATCCAGGTCAGCCCAGTCAACTAATGGTGAGAGTTGGGCTGCGGCCGAAATGGCACATGATGTTTCGGTCATGCAGCCAATCATTACTTTAAGATTAAGAGCACGGGCAACATCTATCATTTTTTTTGCCTCGCGCATTCCGGTACTTTTCATCAGTTTTATATTGATGCCGGAATAGAGATCTTTTAGCTTTGGGATGTCGCTTAGGCGTTGAAAGGCCTCGTCGGCAATTGTAGGTAGCGGACTGTGGGCCGTTAACCATGCCATATCATTGGTCTGTTCTTTGGGCATAGGTTGTTCTACAAAAATAATTCCCTGTTCGTTTAGCCAGTGAATCATATCCAGAGCCTGGTATTTGTCTTTCCATCCCTGGTTGGCGTCAACACATAGCGGCATCCGGGTAACCGAACGGATGGTCTCTATCATTTCTTTGTCGTTTTTGCGTCCCAGTTTTACCTTTAATATTTTAAAATCAGAAGCTTCCCTGGTTTTTTCGATTACAACATCTTTTGTATCAATTCCAATGGTGTAGGTTGTGTAAGGTGTTTTTTCTTTGTTTAATCCCCAGATTTTATACCATGGCAAGTTCATTATTTTTCCGGCCAGGTCATGTAAGGCAATATCAATACTTGCTTTGGCCGCGCGGTTTCCCGGCTCAATAGCATCTATGTACAACAGGATTTCGTCCATACGCAAAGGATCGTTAAAGTCCGACAGGTTTACCTTGTTCAGGAAGCGGGCAACAGTTTCGTGTGATTCGCCAAGGTACGGGGGCATTGATGCTTCTCCGTAGCCGGTAATTCCTTCGTGCTCCAGCATTGTTAGCATAACCGGTGTTGTTGTGCGCGAGCTTGTAGCCAGTGTAAAAGTATGTTTTAATTGTAGTTCGTAGGGCTTAAATGTAAGGTGCATATCTTTTCTGTTTTAAGAGTAGACGCAAGTATCTGGTAAAGAGTATCCGGATTTTTTTCAGCTCTGTAATCAGAGTATTGGTTCGATCGTGTCTAATCGCTTCCGGCCTGTTTTTGTAAAATTTGTTTATAAAATTCATTATCAACCACCCATTCAATGCCTTTGCCGTCAACATGACCTATTATCCGGCGGGCTCGTACAAAGGCTTTTTCGTAATCCGGGGCATATTTATCACTGTTTTTCTCCAGGCTGTTAATGTGTACCCGGCCCGATTCATGGATAAATTCCTGGTTGCCTATACACATTCCAACATGGGTTATCCGTTCTTTTTTTTCTGGACTTGCTTTTCGTCCGAAGAAAACCAAATCGCCGGGTTGCAATTTACGATATCCGTTTTTTGTATCTGCTAATTTTCCATAAAAAGTTTGTTGAGAGGCATCGCGCTGTAAAATTAAGCCGTGAAAAAAATAAGCTGTTTTTACAAAACCGCTGCAATCCGACATTTTTGCAGAAGCCCCGCCCCATAAATAAGGAATTCCTTTAAACTTAAAGGCTGTCGTTAGAACGTCTTTGGCGTTAATGTTTTTCTTTCTCCATATTTCGAGCGACGAGCATTCCTGCTTTTTTACAAAACCCTGGCGTCCGTCAGGGAGAATAATTTTGTAGAATTTTTTTTCGGAAGAAACAACCGTTAATAAATCGGCTAAAACCAAATCGAATTCAATAGTACTTTGTACATTGGCTTTGGCATACGCAAATCCATTCTGTTCTTTATAGAGAACTTTTTTTAATGTCTTCCATTTCTGCATTTCAGCATTTTTTTTCAAAGCAATGCCTGAACTACCGGTCCAGCCAAAATAGCGGTCGGGGGTTTGTATTAAATACCAGCCGTCTTTTTCCTGGAAGACTTTAACAGGGGTGCCCATAAGAGCCTGTGTTATCAGTTCTGCCGAATGTTGCCCCTGGGCTCTTATGTTGCAAACCGATAACGTTACAATGGCCCATGGATTTTCTTTGAATTTATTGGACGGAAGAAGCATAACATTAAAATCGAGTTTTTCTTTTTGAGCAAAAGTCTGGAGTTGCCGAAAAGCTTTTTCCGAAACGGTTGCTCCGCTTAACTCTTTTTTCCCGTTAATGCTTTTTATTTCAACGTTAAAATACTCCAAACGTTTATCGGCAATGTTGTTTGTGCTGATTTGGTTTATTTGGTCTTTCAGGAGCCTCTGTTGAGGCCTGGTACAGGCCTCAATGACGATAAGTATAAAAAAGATGTAATATATTTTTTTCATTGTTAAAAATAATTGGTATTACAATATTACAAATATTCTTTTTTGTAAGCAATATTTTTTTGTGTTTAGGATGAAACAGCCCATGGCTGAAATCACAACTGAGGCACCCAAGAGCATGACTGTTATTTTTTCTCACATAACAAATGGGCAATACAAAAATTTAGACAGTTGAAAAGAACTGTTATTACATTCTTGTTATTTGTGTTAGATTATAAGTTCATGGTGTTTGATTTTAAAAATTAACTGAAAAATAAGGAATTTAATTTCAAATCGTTTTGCAAATAAATTTTAATGTTTACATTTGCCTCAACATAAAAAAGTGATATGCTAAATTTATCTATTCATATTATTGATCTTCTCGTGGTCCTTCTTAGAATTCCTGAGAAAGGTAGATAGTTGTGTAGATAATTAAAAGATATAAGCCTTTCTCTGATAACTGAGAAAGGCTTTTTTTTATAACAGAACAGACAGAAAAGATATAATTATGCAAATACCATTACGTAGTAACGCTACAACACAAGGCCGACGAATGGCTGGGGCAAGAAGCCTTTGGCGGGCTAACGGCATGAAAGAAGAACATTTTGGCAAACCTGTAATTGCCGTGGTAAACTCGTTTACCCAGTTTGTGCCCGGGCATGTACATTTGCACAAAATTGGGCAATACGTAAAGAGTTTAATCGAAAAACAAGGCTATTTTGCAGCCGAATTCAATACTATTGCCATCGACGACGGGATTGCAATGGGACACGACGGCATGCTTTATTCTTTGCCTTCGCGCGATGTGATTGCCGATAGCGTAGAGTACATGTGTAATGCGCATAAAGTTGATGCGATGATTTGTATCTCGAACTGCGATAAAATTACCCCGGGAATGCTTATGGCTGCAATGCGCCTGAATATTCCTGCAATATTTGTTTCCGGCGGGCCAATGGAAGCCGGGGTGGTCGATGATAAACACCTCGACCTTATCGACGCTATGGTAATGTCAGCCGATTCGTCGGTTGAAGATGATTATATTGCAAGAGTAGAGCAAAATGCTTGTCCTACCTGTGGCTCCTGCTCTGGAATGTTTACTGCCAATTCCATGAACTGCCTTACCGAGGCAATTGGACTTTCGTTGCCCGGAAACGGAACCATTGTAGCAACTCATGTAAACCGTAAAAGATTATTTGAAGAGGCTGTCGTAAAAATTATTGCAGCTACAAAATCGTATTATTTCGAAGGCAATAAGGCTGTGTTGCCTCGTAGTATTGCTACCCGCGATGCTTTTTTAAATGCCATGAAACTTGATATTGCAATGGGCGGATCAACCAATACAGTGCTACACCTGCTGGCTGTTGCCCACGAAGCCGGGGTTGATTTTAAGATGAAAGATATTGACGAACTCTCGCGTGTTACGCCTAATCTTTGTAAAGTGGCACCGAGTTCGCATTACCATATTCAGGATGTAAACCGTGCCGGAGGAATTCTATCCATTTTAGGCGAACTGGAGCGTTTGGGATTAATCAATACTTCGGTTTCGAGGATTGATGGCCGGACATTGGGTAAAGCAATAGCAGAATACGATATAAAACGAGAAACCGTTACTGACGATGCTATTCAGCGTTTTAAATCGGCGCCGGGAGGAGGAAGGAACCTTGTTTTGGGATCGCAGGAAAATTATTATAAAGAATTGGATACGGATGTTGCTGCAGGGTGTTTGCGCGATTTTGAGCATGCTTACAACAAAGATGGCGGACTGGCGGTATTGTTCGGAAATATTGCAGAAAAAGGGTGTATTGTAAAAACTGCCGGAGTTGATTCTTCTATTTTACAATTTACCGGCACTGCAAAAGTTTTTGATTCGCAGGAGGAAGCTGTTGATGGGATACTGGGCGATAAAGTGCAAAAAGGAGATGTAATTGTTATTCGATATGAAGGTCCGAAAGGTGGACCCGGTATGCAGGAAATGCTTTATCCTACCTCGTACCTGAAATCGATGCAACTCGACAAATATTGTGCTTTAATTACCGACGGCCGTTTTTCCGGAGGAACTTCGGGCTTGTCAATCGGTCATGCTTCGCCCGAAGCAGCAGGAAAAGGAGCCATTGGTTTAATTAAAAATAACGATAAAATAGAGATTGACATATCTGCTCGTTCTATAAATCTTTTGGTTTCGGACGAAGAATTGGAAAAACGCAGGAATGAAGAAGAAAAGAAAGGCAACAAAGCCTGGAAGCCGGCAACACGTAAGCGGAATGTTTCAAAAGCACTAAAAGCTTATGCCAGCCTGGTTTCTTCGGCCGACCTTGGCGCAGTTCGGATTGTTGAGTGAGAGGAAAGTAGCACTGGGTAGGGCAGAAAGTAAACCGTCGCAGTTGCAGTTAGCTGGTGTTGGGGGCGAATAGATTATGTACCATGTTGGCAGCAAGCAGTTTGCAGCTTTGTAAATAACAAAAAAAACGAAAATATGACAGCAAAAAAAGTAACAGGAGCTCACGCATTAATGCTTTCGTTATTAGAAGAAAGTGTTGATACCATTTTCGGGTATCCCGGGGGGCAGATAATGCCCGTTTACGATGCGTTGTATGATTATCAGAAAGAAATAAAACATATTTTAACACGTCACGAGCAGGGAGCCGTGCATGGGGCGCAAGGTTATGCCCGTGTTAGCGGAAAAACCGGCGTTTGTCTTGCTACATCAGGGCCGGGAGCAACGAATCTTCTTACCGGAATTGCCGATGCAATGATTGATTCTACGCCTCTGGTTTGCATAACCGGGCAGGTGCCAGCACCTTTGCTTGGTACCGATGCTTTTCAGGAGTCGGATATTGTAGGCATGTCAATCCCGGTAACCAAATGGAATTATCAGGTTACTACACCTGAAGAGATTCCCGAAGCCATTGCCAAGGCATTTTATATTGCCCGTTCTGGCCGTCCGGGGCCGGTACTTATCGATCTTACCAAAGATGCGCAGTTCGGCGAGGTGGAGTTTGTGTATGAAAAAATAACCAAGATACGTTCTTATGTGCCCGAAATGCATGTTGACCCTCACCAGGTAAAAGCTGCCGCCGGTTTAATTGATGAGGCACAAAAACCGTTGCTTCTTTTCGGCCATGGTATTATTATTAGCAATGCAGAGGAAGAGTTGAAAGCGTTTATCGAAAAAACAGGGATTCCTGCCGCCTGGACGCTTCTGGGACTTTCTGCTTTGCCTTCCGACCATCCGTTGAATGTGGGGATGTTGGGCATGCATGGTAATTATGGCCCCAACCTGTTAACCAATGAGGCCGATTTGATTATTGCCGTAGGTATGCGTTTCGACGATCGAGTTACCAGCAAAGTGAGCGAGTACGCTAAAAAGGCTAAAATTATTCATGTTGAAATTGATCCGGCAGAGCTGAATAAGATTGTAAAAGCAGATGTTAGTATTTTGGGCGACGCAAAAAAAGCACTAAAAATGCTAACTAATAATGTAAAAGAAAATAGTTTTAATGGCTGGCTGGCCGAGTTTCGGAAATGCGATGAAATTGAACACGAAAAAGTATGCCAAAAAGACCTTTATCCGGTTAAGCCGGGCTTAACAATGGGAGAGGTGATTCGTATTGCCGCAGAGAAAACCAATAACGATGCCGTTTTGGTAACCGATGTGGGGCAACAGCAGATGGTGGCACAGCGCTATTTTAAGTTTAAACGTTCGCGTAGCAATGTTACCTCCGGGGGATTAGGAACCATGGGGTTTGGACTTCCGGCTGCAATGGGGGCTCAAATAGGAGCGCCTGGCCGTACTGTTATTGCTGTTATTGGCGATGGCGGGTTTCAAATGACCCTCCAGGAGCTGGGGACGATTGCTCAAAATAAACTGCCGGTTAAAATTATTGTAATGAACAATAGTTTTCTGGGAATGGTGAGGCAGTGGCAGCAGCTCTTTTTTGAGCGCAGATACTCTTCAACGGAATTGTATAACCCCGATTTTATTGCTATTGCAAATGGTTTTGGAATAGAAGGACAACATGTTGCTGAACGTGAAAATCTTGAAAACGCAGTGCAGGAAATGCTTGACCATAACGGCCCCTATCTTTTAGAAGTTAAAATCGAAAAAGAAGATAATGTATTCCCGATGGTTGCGCCGGGAGCTTCTGTGTCCGATATTATATTGGAACCGTAATTTTAAAAATCATGAGAGTTGCATCTTATGCTTTATAAATAAACAATTTTAATAAGATGAAAAGAGATCATATCATAACCATATTTTCCGAAAATAACATTGGTTTATTGACCCGTATTACCATTGTTTTTACGCGGCGAAAAATAAATATAAATAGTCTTACTGTTTCCGAGTCTGCAATTAAAGGCGTTTATAAATTTACAATTGTAATTCGTGAAACCGATGCTCAAACGCAAAAAGTTGTGGCGCAGCTCGAAAAACTAATCGATGTTCTAAAAGCATTCAGTCATACTGCCGAAGAGATGATTTTTCAGGAGATTGCGCTTTACAAAGTGCCAATTAAGCCGATGTATGAAAGTAATACGATTGAGAAAATTGTGCGTAAAGCCGGCGCACGCATTCTGGAAATAACCAAAGAGTATGTCGTAATCGAAAAAACAGGGCACAAAGAAGATACCCAGGCTTTGTTTGAAGAATTGAATAAATTCAGGGTAATGCAATTTATTCGTTCGGGACGTGTCGCCATTACCCGAGATCCTGTCGAACGTCTTTCCGAATTTTTGAAAGAGCGGGATGCTTATCTGAATAGTTTGGATTAATTCGAAAAATATAAAGCTGAACCTGCAAAATCCCTATTTATTGGGATTGTATAAAAATAAAGAAGTGAGTTATTTTGTTTTGTAATGAAAAACAAAATTATCGCGATATCACTCCTGCTTTTATACATTACAGTATTCGTGCATAATGTGCTGCAATGTGTTGTGCCTGTGTGTTTTTGTCGCGCATGCAATCATCCGTTTGAGTTGTGTAACTGCGGATTTTTTCATCATGATTCAGCGGACTTACAGGCAAAAACAAATTCAGATCATCAGTCAACACACCAGTGCGATTGCTTGTGGTGTCGTTTTTATTCCGAACGCTATATTGCGCCTCCCGGAAACATTCCTGTAAATCAGTTTAAGCAGATTGCTGCATTATTGCTGCTTGTAGCAATACAAAATGACGAAAAGATTGTTTGTCCTGATGTTACTATCCAAAATTATCAGGAATCACAAACACATTTAACGTATACTTTTTATTCAGAATCCTTTTCTTTTAGGGGACCTCCTGTTGTTTAAGTTTCTATTGAGTAATATTTATGCCTTTCATATAAATTATAGTTCGTGGATATATATATAAGTGTATTATCTGATTGATTGTGAATATTTTATCTATTTTTTTTAATGTGTGAGCAGATAGTTAGCATGTTAGCAAAATGTTTCATATCTAAAAATTTAACGGTCTATTGATAAAGGCATACTATTTTTTGTTGTACACAACTTTTATAACAGGAAAAATGAAACGACCATGAGGAAATTTTTCACACATAAGAGAATGTTTATAATCATGGGAGTTCCATCTGTTACGTTAAAAAATAAACAATTATAAACAGATGAAATTGAAATATATACTAACGATAGCCGCCATTCTATCGGTATTAAACATAATGGCACAAAATACAGCGAAAAAGAAAAACAGTATAGGAATATCGGATAAGGCAATTTATCTGTCGGGGCCTGGTAAAACAGCTAACGGCATTTGTATTCATTACACCCGCCGAATTAAAGATTCTGATTTTGGCATAGGTGCCGGTTTTGATCACATATTTGGCGATTACAGCCATAGCTTCATCGGCATAGTCGGGCATTATGAACCACTCGAAGCTTGGGGAGTTAATGTTTCTCCTGGAATAACATTCGAAGATAATGAGGCTAAATTTACAGCTCATTTTGAAACCGCTTATGGTTTTGACGTGTCGGTTTTTCATATTGGGCCGTCAATTTCATATGCTACCGATTTTGACGAATTTCATTGTGGCTTTGGAATTCATCTCGGTTATGGATTTTGAGTTGATAATCAAATAGTTGCGAGATGCTATTTTTTACCTTTAATTGCTGTAATATATGTGAAACATTAGATATTTTTATCAATAAATAGCTACTAAAGTTTCAGAATACACTGAAGGTATTCTGAAAAAAAAATGCTTTTCAGCTTTATTTTCAGTATATTCTGTGCTTTCTGTAGTTGAAAATAAAAGAGAATGAGAAAAAGAACGGACTTGGAACGAAAGTTTTGGGATGAATATGCGTCCAAATACGATAAGTTTGTTGATAAAAGAGCAGTAAAATCATACGAAATGCTGTTTGAAAGGTTTGCCGAAGATACGGAGAATGCCGGGAATTTATTGGAACTGGCAACAGGTACCGGACTAATCTCTCTGAAGTTAAGTGAACGAATTCCGAATATTATCGCAACCGATTTGGCGCCGGAGATGCTAAGGATTGCCCGGGAAAAAGCAGCGAAAAAAGGAGTTCAGAATATTGAATTTCAGGAAGAAGACATTTGTGCCCTTCGTTTTCCCAATAATTCGTTCGATACCATTATTGCTTCAAATGTGTTGCATTTGTTGTTTGAGCCGGACAAAGCAATTCGGGAAATGAGAAGGGTATTAAAAAACAAAGGAAGAATTATTGTGCCAACTTATTGTCATGGTAATAGCTTATTGAGCCACATGGTTTCGCGTGTTATGAGCCTTTCCGGTTTTAGGGCGCGTTCGCGCTGGTCGGTAAAATCATTTACCCGGTTTATTGAAAACAATGGCTTCGAAATCGTAAAACACGAAACACTGGATGATATTATTCCTATGATTTATCTTGTGGCAAAAAAAGCCTGCCCGAAAGCGTAAAAGAGGCACGGAGTGTTGTTTTTTTGTTAAAAGAATGAAAAATATTCAAGAGATAGAAACAAGCAATATTTAATACATCTATATTTAGACTAAATATAAATAACGAGAGGTATTTATAAAAAAGAGAATAAAAATGGAGCATAATCATCATTCACATGAGCACGGGCATCATCACCATCATGGAGACGATTTACAAGGGAAGAAGTTATTATGGGCAACTTTGTTGAATTTGTCAATAACCATTGTTCAGATTGTTGGTGGGCTGGTTTCAAACAGCTTATCGTTATTGTCGGATGCATTGCATAATCTTGGAGATTCATCCGCCATATTTATTGCATTCCTGGCAGGAAAGAAAAGCCGGAAAAAACCGGATATGCGCCAAACGTTTGGCTATAAACGAGTGGAAATATTAGCGGCATTTTTTAATGCTATTGTACTGATTGCCATTTGTATATTTCTTTTTTTCGAAGCATATCAACGTTTTTTGCATCCCGAGCCCATAAAAGGAAAACTTATGCTTGTGGTTGCAACTTTTGGCTTGTTGGCCAATCTGGCCTCGGTGTTAATTTTGAAAGGAGACAAATCAAGTAACCTGAACGTGAAAGCTGCGTATATGCATTTGTTGGGCGATACACTTTCGTCGGTTGCTGTTATTGTCGGGGGGGCGGCCATTTGGATTTGGGGAATTTATTGGCTCGATCCGCTTATAACTGTTCTTGTTGGTGTGTATATTATTTGGCATACCTGGGGAATTATAAAAGAAACAGTTGATATTTTTATGCAGGCTGTGCCTCACGAGGTTGACCTTGAAGAGATAAAAAGAGAAGTGGAAAAACAGGACGAAATTGATAATATGCATCATATTCATGTCTGGAAACTAAATGATTCCCAGATACATTTGGAGGCACACCTGAATATGAAAAATAATATTGACATGGTAAAAATGACAGCAGTGAGGGAGAAGATAGAGACTTTGCTTCATGAACATTTTGGAATAGGGCACGTTACTTTGCAAACAGGTGTTAACTGCTGTGGAGGAGAGAAGCGGTTGATATACACTCCTTCCTGATTGGAATAAGGAATCTGGTATTTGAAAATAGAGATAATACGATTTCTATAAAAATAAAATAACAAGTCCTTTGTCGTTTTCTCTCCCTGGGGAGACTAAAAACGAGCAAGGCTTTCAAAATTTAAAGCAATGTTACAGACAAGACAAATTCAGGAATTATTAGGAGCAGATGCAAACTTACTGGAATTCTCTTCTCCTAAAGTTAGTAAAGACATGCTTTCGTTGCCTAACGAAGCAGTAGTTGATAACATTTTTATCCCTTCCGACAGGAATAACAGGGTCTTGGGAAATTTAAACTGGTTGTACAATGCCGGGCATCTGGCAGGAACAGGCTATGTATCTATTTTACCCGTAGACCAGGGAATTGAACATTCAGCAGGGGCATCGTTTGCCAAAAATCCAATGTATTTTGATGCCGAAAATATTGTAAAACTTGCTATTGGCGCAGGTTGTAACGGGGTCGCTTCAACATTGGGTGTTTTAGGCATTGTTTCACGAAAATATGCGCATAAAATTCCGTTCATTGTAAAAATAAACCACAACGAGCTGCTTACATCTCCTAATACTTTCGACCAGATTATGTTCGCCTCAATCGATCAGGCTTACGATATGGGAGCTGCCGGGGTTGGTGCAACCATTTATTTCGGATCGCCCGAATCCGACAGGCAGATTATCGAGATTAGCAGTGCTTTTGAATATGCGCACAGCAAAGGAATGTTTACCATTCTGTGGTGCTACCTGCGTAACAGCGATTTCAAAAAAGAGGAAGACTTCCATGCATCGGCCGACCTTACTGGACAGGCAAATCACCTTGGTGTTACCATCGAAGCTGATATTATTAAACAAAAGCTTCCGGAAAATAACGGCGGTTATAAAGCATTGAATGCCGATGGCAATAAATTCGGAAAATACGACGAGCGGATTTATACCGAACTTACGTCTGAAAATCCTATTGATTTGGCGCGTTACCAGTTGTTAAACCAGTATTCCGGACGTATTCCGTTGATTAACTCCGGAGGCGCTTCCGGCGATAATGATATTGCCGATGCTGTTCGTACTGCTGTAATTAACAAACGCGCCGGAGGAAGTGGCTTAATTTTAGGAAGAAAAGCGTTCCAAAAACCTTTTGAGCAAGGTGTTGAGATTATCGAAGCTGTTCAATCGGTTTATTTGGATACAAAAGTTACTATTGCGTAAAAGACCCAAAGTCGAGGAATTTTTGGGAGCATTAAATAATAGTTTGTTACTTTTTTGTATATGATCGCTTTGTAGTATCTCTTTTGTAGGTTGATAGTTAGTGTGTGAGTGGAAGTGGAGCATAATTAAAAATAGAACAGTCTATTGTTTAAGAATACCAGTTAAAAAGAATATTAACGCAGTCGGAAGAAAGCTTTGGACTCCCGACTAAAAAAACAATTATGGCAAAATTAATTTTAATTCGTCACGGACAATCACTGTGGAATCTTAAAAATGTATTTACCGGATGGGTCGATGTTCCGCTTTCTGCCAACGGTATTAACGAGGCAGTCGAAGCCGGAAAACAACTGGCTGACATTCGTTTCGATGTGGTTTATACTTCGGTGCAGGTGCGTGCTATTGAAACGGCAATGTTGGCATTAGCACAAAACAAAAGTGAAAAGACACCGGCAGTTATTCATTCCGAAGGGAAAATGAAAGACTGGACAACGATTTACAGCGATGAAATGAACAAGAATATGATTCCTGTTTATCACGACTGGCACCTGAACGAACGCTATTATGGCGAGTTACAGGGGAAAAATAAAGCCGAAACTGCCGAAGAATACGGAGATGAGCAGGTACATCAATGGCGTCGCAGTTACGACGTGCCACCTCCAAATGGCGAATGTTTGCAGGATACCGCAGCCCGTACCATTCCTTTCTTTAAAGAAAAAATTGTGCCGGAACTGGAAAAAGGTAAAAATGTGTTAGTATCGGCACACGGAAACAGCTTGCGTTCGATTGTAATGTATATCGAAAATTTAAGTAAAGAAGGAGTGCTGAAATTGGAAATTCCTACAGGGAAACCACTTTTCTATGAAATGGAAAACGGGGCATTAACGCGACAATAAAAAAGGATAGAAAGAAAAGGAGCCTGCATTTAGCAGGCTTTTTTTATTTTTTTTAGAAACAAAGCAAAGAAAAGTCAAGCCTCCAAAAAACTTTTCGTTTTTTTATGTTATATCAATTGTTTTTCAATGTAAGTCTTAAGCAAAATCTTGAAATTACAATGGTTAATGCTGATAGACAATTGAAAAGGCATAAAGAGTTTGGTGGCTGAGTGATGTTGTAGTCAACTATTTTAAGTCTCAATTCAATTGCTAGTCGGTGTAGCCCATTAGCCCGATTGACGGACTTGGGGCACGCACACACAAACGTTCTCTCTGGAAAACCTTATTTTTAAAAGCAAAAGCCTTTTCTAAAAAGGAAAATATAATGTTTCTTTTGTGAGTCCCGTTAGGGGACAGCCTTAGGTAGGGATAATATCACGAATTTCTTAGATGCATAGTGAAAGTTGATTGAAATACATCAGAACTATGCGCCGAAAAGTCAGGAGAAAAATGGAAAAAGTGCACAAAAAAAACACATGTCTGATATTCAGTGAGTTGTGCTTTTAGTTAGCTGGAAACTACGAAGTCGAGAAAATATTCCTTTCTAATAGTACGAAAACGTTTCAGTGTATATAAATTTGTGCAAAAAATTAAATTCGTGATAAACTTTTAGTTGCTGCTTGCAGCTAAGGAACTGTTTCTGTAATTTTGCAAAACTAATTTGAAATTTACGATAATTTGAATAATTAAATAAGCATGTCTCTTCAGTTCTTCCCTTTGGGAGAAGTTAGAGGGGGCTTAAAATTAAAAAGTTATGGATTACAGAATTGAAAGAGACACGATTGGTGAAGTTAAAGTCCCTGCCGAAAAATACTGGGGAGCACAAACGCAGCGTTCCGTCGAGAATTTTCCGATTGGTCCGTCGGCCTCAATGCCGAAAGAAATTATACATGCGTTTGGTTATCTGAAAAAGGCTGCTGCAATCACCAATGCCGATTTAGGAGTGTTGGCACAGGAAAAAGCTTCATTAATAGAGAAAGCTTGTGATGAAGTTATCTCCGGACAATTAGACGAACAGTTTCCCTTAGTGGTTTGGCAAACCGGGTCTGGTACCCAGTCGAACATGAACTGTAATGAAGTTGTGGCCAACCGTTGTCATGTTCTTGCCGGCAATAAATTGGGCGAAGGAGAGCGTGCTGTTCATCCTAACGACGATGTAAACAAATCGCAGTCATCGAACGATACTTTCCCTACGGCCATGCATATTGCTGCTTATAAGAAGTTGGTTGAATATACTATTCCGAAGATTGAATTATTGAAAAATACACTTCAGGCTAAGTCAGAAGCAATGACAGGTGTTGTGAAAATAGGGCGTACGCACTGGATGGATGCTACCCCGCTAACTTTGCAACAGGAATTTTCCGGTTATGTAGCACAACTTGAACATGGATTAAAAGCCTTGAAAAATACATTGGCTCATTTGTCGGAATTGGCACTGGGAGGAACAGCCGTAGGTACCGGGTTGAATACTCCTAAAGGGTATGCCGTAAAAGTAGCTGAAAATATTGCACAGTTGACAGGCCTTCCTTTTGTTACTGCCGAAAATAAGTTTGAATCACTGGCAGCTCACGACGCTATTGTTGAATCGCATGGAGCATTGAAACAATTGGCCGTAAGCCTGATGAAAATAGCGAACGACATTCGTTTAATGGCTTCCGGTCCACGTTCCGGTATTGGCGAAATTACTATTCCTGCCAACGAACCGGGGTCTTCTATTATGCCTGGAAAAGTTAATCCTACACAGGTAGAAGCACTTACTATGGTTTGTGCGCAGGTTATGGGAAATGATACTACTATTACCATTTCCGGATCAAACGGACAGTTTGAACTTAATGTATTTAAGCCGGTAATGATTAATGCTTTCTTGCAGTCGGCAACTTTATTGGCCGATGCCTGTCAGGCTTTTAACGATCGTTGTGCTGTTGGTATTCAGCCAAACGATGCTCGTATTAATGAATTGCTGAACAACTCATTGATGTTGGTTACAGCTCTTAATACACATATCGGTTACGAAAAAGCAGCTAAAATTGCTAAAAAAGCACATGCCGAAGGCACAACATTAAAGGCAGCTGCATTAGCATTGGGCTTCCTTACCGAAGCAGAATTTGACGAATGGGTTGATCCTTCGAAAATGACAGGATCTTTGTAGTGTTTATTCGTTTTGCACTTTATATAAAAAAGAGGGTGTCCCAAAAGAAAATTACATTACAATGATACTTTCAATTTGAAACTGTTTCGTTTTTACCCCTCCAAACCTCCCCTAAAGTGGGAGGCTTAAAGTCCCCTACAGGGGATTTAGGGGTAATAAACCAAGAGGTTACTTATTGTAAGTTCATATTGTTTGAAAAATACTTTTGAGATACCCTCTTTTTTTATGTTTTGTGGTTACTGGATTATCCCCGTTTAATTCTTTTCTTTCAGAAAATCAGTAACCGATTTTTCTATTCTTTCCTGTATTTTAGATGTATCCGATTTAATGAATTTATCACCGGTAATTGTTTCATAAAGTTCGATATACCTTTCAGAAACCTGGGTTACAAATTCATTAGTCATTTCAGGTAATACCTCGCCTTTTTGCCCCTGAAAATTATGTTCCATCAACCATTCCCGAACAAATTCTTTTGAAAGTTGTTTTTGGTTTTCGCCTTTGTTAAAACGTTCCTGGTAGCCATCAGCATAAAAATAACGCGATGAATCAGGTGTGTGAATTTCATCAATCAAATAAATTTGTCCGTCTTTTTTTCCAAATTCGTATTTGGTATCAACAAGTATCAGCCCCATTTCTTTTGCAATTTCGCTGCCACGTTTGAAAAGTTCAAGCGAAATGCGTTCCAGCTCAACATAATCTTCTTCCGAAACCAATCCTTGTTTGATGATTTCTTCGCGCGAGATATTTTCGTCGTGAGCCCCTTGTTCTGCTTTTGTTGTAGGAGTAAGCAATGGGGAAGGGAAGGCCTGGTGTTCTTTTAAACCTTCTGGAAGAGGAACTCCGCAGATTTCGCGCCCGCCGTTTTTATACAAACGCCATGAGCTTCCGGTTAAATATCCCCGAACAATCATTTCAACAGGGAAGGAATCGCAAAAGTGTCCTACTGTAACATTCGGATCCAGAGTGGCAATTTTCCAGTTAGGAACAATGTCGGCAGTAGCATCAAGAAATTTGGCGGCAATTTGGTTTAAAACCTGGCCTTTAAACGGGATTCCTTTGGGAAGTACTACGTCGAAGGCCGAAATACGGTCGGAGACAACCATTACAAGGTATTCGTCGTTAATATTGTATACATCGCGAACTTTGCCTTTGTATAAGCTTTTTTGTCCCGGAAAATTAAAATTTGTTTTTGTTAATGCGTTACCCATTTTTATTGAATTTTGTTATTTTTTCCCTCAAAGTCTCCCTTTTGGGGATTCAGGGGGCTATACTTATCATAAGCTTCAACAATTTCCCGAACCAGTTTGTGGCGAACAATGTCTTTTTTGTTGAAATAAATTGTTGATATATTTTTGATTCCTTTCAGTATGTCCAGTGCCTGTATTAGTCCCGATTTGCTTTTTTTCGGCAAATCAATTTGCGTGATATCGCCGGTAATAATGAACTTTGCATTCATGCCCATTCGGGTAAGGAACATTTTTAACTGGTTAACAGTTGTGTTTTGTGCCTCGTCGAGAATAACATAGGCATTGCTTAAAGTTCTTCCGCGCATAAAGGCAAGAGGTGCGATTTGTATGGTCCCGTCTTTCATGTATTCTTCCAATTTTTTGTGGGGAATCATATCTTGCAGGGCATCATAAAGCGGTTGTAAATACGGGTCTATTTTATCTTTTAAATCGCCGGGCAGGAACCCCAGGTTTTCTCCTGCTTCCACTGCCGGACGGCTTAAAATAATCCTCCGGGTTTCTTTATTTTTCAGCGCTTTAACGGCAAGCGCAATTGCGGTGTATGTTTTTCCTGTCCCGGCAGGGCCAATTGCAAAAATCAGGTCGTTTTTTGAATTGGCTTCCAATAGTTTTTTTTGATTGGGCGTTCGGGCTCTTACCGGTTTGCCATTGTTGCCAAAAAGAATAATATCGGGCTCATTTTTCCCGGTTTCTTCTATGTGAGAAGTGCCTGAATTCATTAACTCGCAGATAATTTCGTCGGTTAATACGTTAAACTGATAGTAATGGTCGAGAATGAGGGCAAACTTTTTTTCAAAAGCTTTTATTTCCTTGTTTTCTCCCTGTACAATAAGCATATGTCCCCGCGCTGTGATATTTATTTTGGGGAAGAGCCTTTTTATTAACTCAAGTTTCGAATTGTTTACTCCGAAAAATTCAAGGAGATCAATCCCTTCCAGTAAAATTTGTTTGTCCAAGTGTTTCGTTTAAATTGCTTTTAATGAAGTACAAAATTATAAAAAAACTTTTGGAAAAACAGATGATTAACAGGGTGGTTGTGATAAATTTAAGTTTACTGTACCTTTATGAGCCTTTTGTGAAAAAGCGTACTGGGATCTGTGTCAAAAATCAAAATAGACAATAGTGCTCTTTCTGTTTGGTATTATTTGCGATTATTCTGACTAGGTTGAACGGAGATTGAGGAGTTTGAAAGAAAATTTGGCTGGAAAATTAGTTTTGATACAGTTCCGGAATTCTTTTGATTAACTATTGAAATACTTACCTTCGGGCTCAATAAGAAAATGTAATAATGGAACGAAATTTAAAAGAGTTTAAGCATCTGCTTGATATAATGGACGAATTGAGAGTGAAATGTCCGTGGGATAAAAAACAGACCCTGGAGTCGTTGAGAAAGCTTACCATTGAAGAAACGTATGAGTTAGCCGATGCTATTCTGAAAAATGATTTGCAGGAGGTAAAAAAGGAATTGGGCGATTTATTGCTTCATATTGTATTTTACGCAAAAATTGGATCCGAAAAAGCAGCTTTTGATATTGGAGATGTGTTGGAGGCAATTAATAAGAAGTTGGTTTACAGGCATCCGCATGTATTTGGATCGGTGGATGTTAATGGTTCGGCACGTAAAGTGGAAGAAAACTGGGAAGCTCTGAAACTGAAAGAGAAAGGCCGGAAAAAGCAGGTGTTGGAAGGAGTGCCAGCAGCAATGCCGGCTTTGGTTAAATCCAATCGTATTCAGGAAAAAGTTAGTGGAGTCGGGTTCGATTGGGAATCGCGAGAGCAGGTGTGGGATAAGGTGAAAGAAGAAATAACCGAATTGGAAAAGGAAATTGAAAAATGCGATAACGATAAAATGGAAGCCGAATTTGGCGATTTGTTTTTTGCGATGGTAAATGCCGCCCGTTTGTACAATATCGACCCCGAGGCTGCATTGGAGCGGACAAACCATAAGTTTATAAAACGTTTTAATTATCTTGAAAATCAAACCTTGCAGAAAGGAAAAGATTTGCATGAGATGAGTCTTGCCGAAATGGACGAAATATGGGAAGAAGCGAAAAAAACAGAACGTTCGTAACCGGAAGATTAAGGTAAAAGTAAAAAGGAAGAGAGTGGGCAGTCTCAGTCGCAGTTGGCAGTGCAAAAATCAGAAAGGAAATGGCTGTGGCAGTTTTTAGTTGCAGAAAGAGTGAAGTTGCCAAAGTATTTTAGATTGCAGATTGCTACTTTGTTCAATTTTTGGGGTTAAATTTGTTTAATAAAGTCTAATTTAAATGTAAAAACAATAAATTTGCCGTATTCTTGTATTGTCGAAGAAATCAATAAGAATTATAAGACGATGGGTATAAAATTTAATTATATGAAGAAAATTTCATTTTTGTTTGTGATTTTAATTGCGTGTACTGTGCTGAAGGTTAGGGCACAATTAACTTACGGAGTAAAAGCCGGTATAAATTATTCCGACTTTGTTGGTAACCTCGATGATGTTGATAGCCGGGTGCTTCCCCGGGTTGGTGGTATTGTAAATTACGATTTTACCAACTGGCTTGCAGTACAATCGGGAATTGAGTATTCTGCAAAAGGAGGAACAATCTCCGGGGATAACGATCGTGAAGAAAAATTTATTTTACATTACCTGGAAGTCCCGTTAAATGGTGTTTTTTCTACTCGTATCGGACAGGGACGGATTCATGCTTATTTCGGGCCTTACTTAGGATATTGCCTGTCGGCGAAACAAAAATACAAGGAATATACCAGCGGAGAAAGTAGTGAGTCGGTAAATATCGGCAAGTCTGGAAATAAGCCCTATCCGTATGTTGAAAGGTTTGATTTGGGCTATAACCTGGGAGTCGGCTATAAAATTCATAACTGGCAGCTGCAATGTGGCTACGGAGGTTCTTTTTCTACCGCCTTTTATTATGCAAAGAAAGAGAATGGCCGAAATAAATACTTTTCAGCTACTCTCGCCTATTTTTTCGATTTTAAGAAGAAAGAAACAAAAGAATAGTTTATTGGCTTCGTAATGAGGTTGAGGAATTTATTAATGCAGCCGGAATTTTCAACAAATTCCGGCTGTTTTTGTATTGCTTTGTAACAGAAAGCACTTTAGATTTTTCGGGTTATATTTGTGCAAAATCAAATGAATTATGAACTGGGGTATTTTATTTGTACTTGTTTTGGGAGGGCTGGCTGTTTTTCTTCATGGAATGAACATAATGACCGAAGGACTGAAAGCAGCGGCTGGTTCCCGGATGAAACAGTTTCTGAAAGCAATGACCAAAAACCGCTGGACCTCTTTGCTGGCCGGAACCGGGATTACTGCGGTTATTCAGTCCTCGTCGGTAACAACCGTGCTGGCAGTTGGATTTGTCTCTGCCGGATTGCTTTCTTTTCAAAGTACTCTGGGACTGATTCTGGGCGCAAATATAGGAACAACAATAACCGCACAGATTATCGCTTTTAAAATTACCAAAGCATCGTGGTTGATGGTGGCCTTTGGGTATTTATTTTCGGTTGTTTTTGTTCAAAAGTCGTATAAAGATGTTGGAAATATAATACTCGGTCTTGGCCTTGTTTTCCTGGGAATGAATGTAATGAGTGAAGCAACAGAGCCGTTAAAAGATTACGAACCTTTTATCGGGTTAATGAAGGGAATGGATAATTATCTGTGGGGGATTTTAATCGGAACACTTTTTACTGCAGCTGTTCAAAGTTCGTCGGCAACTACCGGTATTGTTATTGTTTTAGCATCGCAGGGGTTAATTGGAGTTGCTGCCGGAATTTCAATAATACTGGGAGCCAATATCGGAACCTGTGTAACCGCTGTGTTATCGGCTTTTGGGAAGCCGGCTGCTGCTATGAGGGTCGCCATTTCTCATGTATTTTTTAAAATTGCAGGAGTTTTAATTTGGTTCTTTTTTATTGATCAACTGGCCGGGATGGTTGAATGGATATCCAAAGGAGATTCTGCCCGGCAGATTGCCAATGCTCATACTGTTTTTAATGTAGTAAATACAATCCTTTTTATTGGCTTTGTTGGCCCGGTTGCCAAAATGGTTATCTGGATATTACCCGAAAAAAAAGAAAAAGAAGCGAGGCAGTTCCCGGAGTTGCACCGTTATTATCTTTCCAACAATGCTATGGCGCTTGAATTGTCGCAGAATGCGATTGCAAAATTAGGCGAAAGTGCTCTTCATATTATCAATAAAGGATTAAATGTTGCTTTAATCGGGAATCAAACTCAACTTGCTGCCCTGAGAAAAGAGGATCAGTTAATTGATAAAGGACAAACCGAAATTCTTTTGTTTCTACGACAAATACAGAGAAGTAAACTTTCAAAAAAGGAAACCCAGGTATTAGAACAGCAGATTGATGCTGTAAATATTCTTGAAACTTCAGCCGATTTAATCACTACAAACCTGGTTGAGGCGGCAGAACATCGTATCGAAAAAGGATTCGAAGCAAGTTCTGCTACAAGCGGAAAATTAAACCGTTTGTACCATATCGCTGTTGAGTCTTTTGCTTTTAGCTTGCAAAAAACAGGCACAGAATGCCCCAATGAGTTGTCGAAACAACAATTCAAAAAACATTTTCAGGAGGTGCGTTCCTATTTGGTCGGCAGATTGGCAGATGATAGTAAATCCCATATTGCCGTTTATCGTTTCGAATCGGAAATCTTGGAAGCAACAAGACAATTGCATGCCTTATCGCGACGGTTACAGCGAAAAATTGTATGAAATGAGCCCCGATTTATCGGGACGAGTTTCACATCTTATACCTTATAAACAAACAATTTTAATAAGACGAAACGAGGTAAGTGTTCTCAAGGGGATTCATCCTGAAAAGAAATGAGAACAACGCCGAACTGTTCTTTTTTTCAAAGAACTCTGGATGAACTGAAAAAACATTTACTACATTCCGAAACATTGCTGTAATAAATTCAGTGTTTAGAATAAAGGCTGAACTACGGATTCTTCCGTGTCAGCCATTAATGGGGGAAGCATAAACAAGGGGATTGTTCAAAACGAATTTATTGAAGTTGTTTTTTCTTAAAAAAAAAACGAACATCCTCTCGAGGAAATAATCAAATTTTCAAAGATTTATTCTGAAAAAATAGTATAATTAATTTCAACGAGAGACAATAAGTCCTGGTATTAAAACTTAAAGCAATATGTTGTATATTATTATCAAAGAACTCTGAAAAGGATGATACTTTTCATCTGCTTTATCCTAAAAATGATTTAATTTATGATAATCAAATATATAGGACAATTCTTTTATTGCCAAGCAATAACGAATCTGATATAGCTTTTTTAAATGGGATGAAAATATTAATGTGTTGTTTTATAGTTGGTTATCTGTTTTTTTGTTGCGTGTTCTGTATAGCTTTTTTCTTGTTCTATAAAGGTTTTTAGAACTGGCTTTTTAAGGATATTTCCAAAAAATCTCGGATATTTCCAAATGCTTTTATTCCTAATTTTTTACGGATTGAACTTTTTTTTGTTTGGATTGTGTTTATACTGTAATTTAGTATGATCGCTATTTCCGGGTTATCAAACTCAGCATATAATAAACAGCAAATCCTGAATTCTGATTCGTTTAGTTCTGGATATTTGTTTCTAATTTGGTCAAAAAAATTATTATATAATTTGTTCAATGTTTGGTATAATACATCCCAGTCCAGTTGTTTTTCTCCGTAAACAATTTCGTTGAATTTGTAGAGTAGGTTTTTGCCCGTTGCTATCTCTTCTTTTTTCAGTTGTCCTTTGAGTAAAGCTGCTTTTTTTAAGATATCGAAATAACGTAATATAATATTGTGTTCCGGATTTTCTTCTTTTTTCAGACAATATGCATTTTTTTCTATCAGGTATATTTTCTGTTCTGCTTCTTGTAATCTGTTTTTATTTCGTTTGTATTTTGAATAAATAAAGCAAATTGCCCCAACAAGGGGCGATACGAGTAATATGAAAAGGAACAACACCGAGAATTGTTTGTTTGTACTGAATTTTGTTTTGTCTCTGAAAGGACGGTTATTTTCTTTTATCGGTGTATTGTAAATGGTTTTATCCTGCTTCTTCTGCAATATTAAATTAAGCTGTTTGCAATAGAGTTTATACAGGGGTAATGCTGCTTTGTAAGCATGATTTTTTTCTTTTATTGTTGCCCATGTTTTGTAAATATTGGCCGGGAGGTAGTGGTTATTTTGTTTCGGGATATAATTTAATGCTTTTTGTAAATACGAAATGGCAAAATTGTTTTTATTGCGGTGAGAATAAAAATAGGCCATGTTGTATAATAAATGGGCTTTTGTGAGTGAATCGTTTGAGAAAGATTTGGTCTTATCCGGGTACAGGGCATCGGGGGTTTTTGCCAACAGGTTTAAGTCTCGGTTGGGAGACTGTACCGCCATGCGCTTCGACTTCCGGGTGATTGGAATAATACTTCGGGAGCGTATTTGACAGGAGGTATATAAAAATACAAAGCCCCAAAACATCAGATAAATTACTCTTCTTACCATTGTTCTTTTATTGAGAAAAATATTAGTAAATAAATGAAAACCAGTAGAATAATTGCTTGAAAAATTTTGGGTGCACAGGGAACAGCCTTTGGGTTATATTTTTAAAACCGGTTAAAGTATATTTTAGGGAGATATAGATAAATAAGCATAAAACAACAGTAGTTTTGCTGGGTCATCATTGGGGTATTATATACAAGAAAGTTTTTCTCGTGAATCCGTCTTCTTCTCTCTTTTTTTCTTGCACGGGAACCTTCCTGCAACTATTCTGTTTCGGCGATTAAGAAAACAAAGATACCGACAAGATTTTAAAAAACTTTCTTAATCCTGAAAAAAAAGGTACATTTTCAACAGAAATGCTGAAAGAATATTGTCTTCTTGGCGTATTAAACATTGAATGACAGGCAAAAGGCTGGTAATTTAATTGTTGTAAAATTGATTATGATTTCAGTTATTCTTCGTCAATGGGTATTCTACGGTGATAATATTCGAATAAATTTTTGTATGGGAGTTATCAATAACAACCTGGAGTTTGTATCTTCCTTTCCCTATATGGGAAGGGAAAAATGGTATATATTCGTTTCTGTGGTAAATAAGAGGAGGCTTTTTGTCTCTTATAAACAAATAGTTATTGTCGATAAGGAATGTAGTTGCTTTTTTAAACCTGTTTTTTAATAGGAGATTCGATGAATGCAGTTTCTTGCAATAGGTGGTGTTTGTGTTCTCCTTTTGCATAAGAATGTAGGTTGAAACCACCCCTAATTCCTCATTGGGAGGCAATTTTATGCTTAGGGTGAACAAATTCTTAGTTGACAGATAATCGGCAACTTTTAACTCGAAAAGATCTGAATGATACTCGTTGTTTAATCTATACAACGGAGTAACAGAACAGCAGGAGCTAATCAGTGCTGCAAGTAAAAACAGGGATAAAAATCTGGTTGTGTTCGTGTACAGTTTTCCCGATTGGAAACTAAAAATAGGGGGGGAGCTCTGTATTGAAAGGGGGGCTTGGCACAGTAATTTCATTTTTTGGGAGATTAGAATGTTGTTGTAATAAAAGGGCTTTACTTTGTTCTTCTATTTTGTTGTATTATTGGTATTTTGTACAAAAATAAACAATAAAATTAATTATTTAGCTATCGTAAAAAAAATGAGATTTAAAGTTGAGAAAGAATTAAAAAAAAGAATTTTACCAATGCTGATAAAATTCTTTTTTTAGTGAACCTGGCGGGACTCGAACCCACAACCTTCTGATCCGTAGTCAGATGCTCTATCCAATTGAGCCACAGGTCCATGTGTGTATTGCTTTAAAAGCGGTGCAAATATAATGCTTATTTGTAAAAAAAGAAGCCTGAAGGTTAAAAATGTTCAATTTTTTTATTTCTAAAGCTTGGAAAGCTGTTTTTTTTATTCGTCCCGAAAATCCTGGCTGTCCTGAGCATCAGACGGATGCTGGTCTTGCTTTTGGGTTAACATTTGTTCTATTTCGATGCCGGATAAAATTTTGACATTGGTTACAATAAAATCTTCTAACAGGAAATTTCCGTATTGGTTGCACTCGTCAATTACATTTCTGAAAACATTTTGTAGGGCAACGGTTATCGGTAATATTATCAGTGCTGATGAATATTTTTGCGTAAATTCAATGGATTCGAATTCGCCATCGTGTTTTTTAAGTTCAAAAATCAGCTCATCTTTTAGTAAATTTTGTTGAGTGGGTGTAAGCCCTTTTGTTTTGTCGGCGTTTAAAAAGACAATAAAATAGCGTAATTTTTTCCCTTTTCCGCCCAAACCGGTAGAAATAAAAAACTGTTGTTCGTCGAGTAATGAAGATTGTAGCAGCATTCGGCTTTCCTGTAAGGCCAATATGCCCCACTGTTTTAATTCTCCTTCGTTTTTAGCAACAAATTTTTCAATTGTCCGGTAGGCTTTCACATTATTAAACGAGGCTATTGACGATAGTATTTTCTTTTTTTGTTCTTCATCTGTATCTTTTTCGAAGAGTAGTTCGCGTTGTTCAAAACATTCTTGCTTTTCCTGTTTGTCGCGGATTTCCTTTGCATATTCAAAATATTTCACTTGAATTTTAACATCAATTTGTTCTTCTAAAATACTAAAATTCTCAGGCAGATTTTCAAAAGCTTTTTGTATGTTTTGATAGAATTTGTTTTTATCCATTTTGTTGCTTTAATCCGACAAAAATAGCGACTTGAAATTACTAAGTAAAGAACATTTATTTTTTATTTATGAAGAAGGGCAATTTCGCTGAAAATGGATATCTTTGTGCGCTTATTTTTATTTAATTCAAATTAAGAATATAAAAGCCGGAAAACGTGAGATTAAGTGAAGCAAAACACAACGAGACCGTTATAATAACTAAGGTACTGGGACATGGATCTTTTCGAAAGAGAATTTCGGAAATGGGATTCGTGAGGGGAAACGAAGTAAAAACAGTAAAAGAAAGGCCTTTTAACGGCCCTATTGAGTTTAAAATTTTAAACTACAATGTTACCCTGAGGAAATCGGAAGCCGAAATGATTGAAGTGGTTCCGTTAAGCGAGCTAAAAACAGTAACAAACGGGAGTTACGAAGGGACTATTGACCGTAATATTGAGCTGATTAACCAATCGGAACGAACAAAAAACATAAACGTTGCCATGGTGGGTAATCCGAATTGTGGAAAGACCACGGCTTTCAATTTTATATCGGGGGCAAAAGAAAAAGTGGGCAACTATAGCGGAGTTACTGTTGATGTGCATAAAGCTTCTTTTAAAGCCAAAGGCTATACTTTTAACTTTTACGATTTGCCCGGAACTTATAGTTTAACCGCCTATTCGGCTGAAGAAATTTGTGTCCGAAAATTTATTTATGAACAAACTCCCGATATTGTTATTAATGTTCTCGATTCTACCAATCTTGAGCGAAGCCTGTTTTTAACAACCCAGCTTATTGACATGGACTTGCGTACCATTATTGCGCTGAACATGTATGACGAGATGGAAAAAAAACATATGGAACTGGATCGGGATAAATTGTCGAAACTGGTTGGTATCCCTATTGTTCCTACCATCAGCTCGAAAGGAAAAGGAATTGATGCCCTTATTGATAAAGCCATTGAGGTTTTTGAAGGAAGAGATAGCTTTTCGAGGCATATTCATATTAATTATGGGAAAAATCTGGAAGAATCAATTACCCAGATACGCCAGGAAGTTAAAAAAGCCCCGCGGATTACCGATAAAATTTCAACACGATTTGTTGCTCTGAAATTGTTTGAAAAAGACAAGCAGATAGAAGAAGTTCTGGCGCAATGCCCCGCTTATGACGACATAAAAAAAATTACGGCAAAAGAAATAAAACGGGTCGAGCAGTTGGAAAATGAAGACAGCGAAACGATTGTAACGAATGCAAAATATGGATTTATTAGCGGTGCCCTCAAAGAAACGTTTAAAAATCCAGATGTAGGAGAAAAAACGCAGTCGGACAGGATTGACGAAGTGCTGACACATCGTTTTTGGGGCGTTCCTATTTTTGTTGCACTGCTTTTTGTTATGTTTTGGGCAACTTTTACCTTGGGAGGCTATCCGATGGATTGGATTGATGCCGGAGTTGCATGGATTGGCGACTGGGTGAAAGGTGCACTGCCCGAAGGAATGTTGAACGATTTGTTGACCGATGGAATTATCAGCGGTGCCGGTAGTGTATTGGTGTTTTTGCCGAATATCTTAATTCTTTTCTTTTTTATTTCATTGCTCGAAGCATCGGGGTATATGGCGCGTGTGGCATTTATTATGGACAATATTATGCATCGTTTCGGGTTGCATGGCCGGTCATTTATTCCTATGATAATGGGATTTGGCTGTAATGTTCCCGCAATTATGGCTACCCGTTCTATGCGAAATAAAAGCGACAGGCTGCTTACCATGATGATTGTGCCTTTTATGTCGTGTAGCGCACGCTTGCCCGTGTATATTCTTATCATTTCTGCCTTTTTTACAAAATACCAGGCACTTATTATGGTTGGTATTTACCTGACGGGGATTATTTTTGCGTTCTTTACAGCTCAGTTATTGAATAAAACCATTTTTAGAAGCAAGGCAGCACCTTTTGTAATGGAATTGCCTACCTACCGGATGCCGACGTTCCGAAACGTAGTTTATCAAATGTGGGATAAATCAAAGCAATATCTAAGAAAAATTGGAACAATAATTTTGTTGGGCGTAGTTATTATATGGGCACTCGAATATTTCCCCCGGAAGTCGAAGAACCATGCCGTTTATCAGCAGCAAATAACCGCAATTGCCAATAATACAAATTTAAGTGAAGTCGAAAAATTAGACCAAACAGAACAGGTCGTAAAAGAGCAGGAGGCCGACCGCTTAACAAATTCTTACCTCGGACGAATCGGACAGGTGGTTGCCCCGGCGATGCAGCCTCTAGGATTTGATTGGAAAATGAGTATTGCCCTGCTTGCCGGATTGCCGGCAAAAGAAATTGTGGTAAGTACAATGGGGGTGCTTTATCAAACCAATGATGAAGAGAATACGGTGAGTCTTCAGAAAAAATTACAGGAAGAGGTTTATCTTAGCGGAAAAAGAAAAGGAGAAAAAGTATTTTCCATCCCCTCTGCACTTGCTTTTTTAATTTTTATATTGATTTATTTCCCCTGCATAGGCGTGGTGGCTACAATAAAAAACGAGTCCGGTTCATGGAAGTGGGCTGTTTTTTCGATGGTTTATACTACTGCTCTGGCCTGGGTGGTCGCTTTTATTGTGTATAATGTGGGGGAAATTATTTAGTGAATGGGGAGGTTCTTTAGGTAAGAAATGAGGAGAGCCTAAAAGTTTTTGTGCTACTTTGTATTTTCTTGGAAAAACTCTGTCTTGTAACACTAAGACACTGGAACAAAGTATTACAAGCATAGAATAAATAAATTCTGTCAACTAACTTGGATAAACCAAAATTGAGAAGAACGAACAAGATTCTCCCTGTTTGGTTTTAGCTTGTACAAGTTAGTAGAGTATGAATTTGTGGTTAAAAACTATTTACAATCAAAAGGATAAAAAGTATCTTTACCGGGTCGAAAAAAATACAAGATTGATTATTAATATCGCGTTGGTTATAGCGGGCGAACTAAAACTTGATGGAATATCCGAAACGATATGGGGCTGTGCTAATTGCAAGCATCCAAGGTTGAATCGCTAATAACCAAATTGAATATTCAGTATCTAAAATCAAATATCGAAAATGAAATACAAACAGGAGATAAAAACGAAATCGCATTTTGTTAATCGCTTCGGCGAATTATCTACATCGTTTTTGTTTTGGCAAATGCAGGATATTGCCTGGGAACATGCCGAAAAACTGGGAATAGGTTTTAATAATCTTCACGAACATCAACAACTTTGGGTACTTTCGCGTATGCTTTTAAAAATAAAGCGTCGTCCGAAATGGGGCGAAAAATTTACCCTCGAAACGTGGCCGGTAGGGCTCAATGGATTGTTGGCCATTCGTGACCTTCATTTTATTGATGCAAACGGGGAAAGTATTATAAAAGCAACAACAAGCTGGTTGATTCTGGATTTGAACACCCGAAAGGTAATTCGTCTGGATGCGAGTTCGCTGCCTTCGCACAACGCAAGAGTAATGAATGAAAACGCAGGAAAAGTACAGGCTGCAAAATCAAATGAAGAACTTTCTTTTTCGCCTGTATTGTTTGACGAAATAGATATAAACCAGCATTTTAACAGCGGAAGTTACCTCGCACGAATTATCAATAGTTATAATTTTGCTTTTCATGAAAAAAATGAATTGGCTGAACTTGAAGTAAACTTTGTGAAAGAAGGAATGCCTGATGATAAGCTGGGCGTAAAATGCCAGATTCTCGATAAAAATACCCATATTTGCAGTGTTGTTCGTGAGAGCGACGGAGCCGATTTAATTCGTGCCCGTTTGGTTTGGATCCCCAAACAATAAAAATGTCCTCTTCCGGGAAATCCGGTTTGAAAAACAACGGACATTTATATTTTCTTCATAGTTTTAGTTTGAGAAGAAAAAAAAATTAGGCAATAACAAACGTTTGCATTAATTTTAAATTTCTGACAATAAACAATTTAAACAAGGAATTATGAAGAAGCTATTTTTTACAGTTTTAATTGCAATTTGGGCATTTTCTATTCATGCCGAACAAATTTCTTCCCCTAACGGGAAAATGAAACTCACTTTTAAGTTGGAAAACGGAGTTCCTGTTTATCAGCTCGACTTAAACGGTCATCCGATTATTAAACCCAGTAAACTAGGTTTGGAGCTTAAAGAAAAGGAGGGTTTAATGTCCGGTTTTTCTATCTCAAAAACAGACACCTCTTCTTTTGACGAAACCTGGAAACCGATTTGGGGTGAATGTAGCAGAATCCGGAACCATTACAACGAGCTGGCTGTTACTTTAAAACAGCAAGCAACCCGGCGCGAAATGATTATTCGGTTCCGTGTTTTTGACGATGGGTTGGGCTTTCGTTACGAATTTCCGAAGCAGGACAAACTGCTTTATTTTATAGTAAAAGCCGAACACTCGCAGTTTGCCATGACCGGCGACCATACTGCCTATTGGATTGCGGGCGATTACGATACTCAGGAGTATGACTACACAACGTCAAAGCTTTCGGAAATAAGAGGTTTGATGAAAAGTACAATCACCCCTAATGCATCACAAACACCAATTTCGCCAACTACTGTTCAAACCGCATTGATGATGAAAACCGACGACGGTTACTACATTAACCTGCATGAGGCAGCTTTGAAAGAATATTCGTGTATGCATCTCGAACTGGATGATAAAAACATGGTATTTGAGTCGGTATTAACACCCGATGTGTTGGAAAATATGGCCTATATGCAAACGCCATGCACCACTCCGTGGCGTACAGTAATAGCCAGTAAAAATGCCGGCGATATTTTGCTTTCGCATATTACTTTAAACCTGAATGAGCCTTGTGCTTACAAAAATACCGACTGGATTCATCCTGTAAAATATGTTGGCGTTTGGTGGGAAATGATTACCGGAAAAAGTTCCTGGTCATACACCACTCTTCCGAGTGTTAAATTGGGTGAAACCGATTTTTCGAAAGCAACGCCCAACGGAACGCATGCTGCCAATACCAAACATGTGAAAGAATATATTGATTTTGCATCGGAGAATGGTTTTGATGCGGTTTTGGTTGAGGGCTGGAACATTGGCTGGGAAGACTGGTTTGGTCATTCAAAAGATTATGTTTTTGATTTTGTTACACCGTATCCTGATTTTGACGTAAAAGAGCTACATCGTTATGCCCAAAGCAAGCATGTAAAACTGATAATGCATCACGAAACCTCCAGCTCTGTACGTAATTATGAGCGCCATATGGATGCAGCTTACCAGTTTATGGTCGATAATGGCTACGATGCGGTAAAAAGCGGTTATGTGGGGAACATACTTCCCCGGGGTGAGCATCATTACGGCCAGTGGATGATAAATCATTATTTATATGCATTGAAAAAAGCAGCCAAATACAAGATAATGGTAAATGCTCATGAAGCCGTTCGCCCAACCGGATTGTGCCGGACGTATCCAAACCTTATCGGTAATGAATCGGCCCGTGGAACGGAGTACGAATCTTTTGGCGGCAGTCATCCCGACCATACTACAATATTGCCATTTACGCGTTTGATTGGAGGCCCGATGGATTATACGCCGGGGATTTTTGAAACCGACATCAGCAAGTTAAATCCGAATAATCATTCCCGGGTACGTACAACAATTGCCCGTCAGTTGGCACTTTATGTAACCATGTACAGCCCGTTGCAAATGGCTGCCGACCTGCCGGAAAACTACAAAAAGCACATGGATGCTTTCCGGTTTATTAAAGATGTTGCCATTGACTGGGAGAAAACATTGGTGTTGGAAGCCGAACCCGGCGATTACATAACCTATGCGCGTAAAGCAAAAGGTAATGATAATTGGTTTGTAGGACGAACAAACGATGAAGTCCCTCGTACCTCTGAAATAAATTTTGACTTCTTGGATGCCAATAAAAAATACATTGCAACAGTTTATGCCGATGCCAGAGATGCCGACTGGAAAACAAATCCACAGGCTTATGTAATAACCCAATATGTGGTTACTAATAAGTCAAAATTAAAACAACGTTGTGCTTCGGGGGGCGGTTATGCCATTAGCATTTTTCCTGCTAAAAGCAAAGACGAATTGAAAGGTCTGAAGAAGTTGTAGGAATGCTTACCATTTTATGGGGTACAAATCAGGCATTGCAATAGCTGTGTTTTGATTTGAAATAAAGAAGAAAAAATGACAGCCGAAAGATTATGTCATTTTTTCCTTTTCTTTTTTTCTCTTGAATTCGCCGGGGGTAGCGCCATAGGCCTCTTTAAACGAACGGTAAAAATAGGTACGGTTGTTGAACCCGGTTTCATAAAAAACTTCGGATACCGTTTTTTCATCCTCCAAAAGTAAAGACGCTGCTTTTTTTAAGCGTACATGTTTTATCAAGCCATGAGGAGTAAGATCGGTAAGGGCTTTAATTTTTCGGTATAACTGGGTTTTGCTCATGCTTAAATAATCGGAGAGATGATCGGCATTTAACGCACTATCTTCTATGTGTTCATCAATATAGGCGCTTAACCCGGAGAGCAACTTTTTATCTTTTGTCGACAGCCCTTGCAGTAGTTCGTTCCGGGATTTTTCGTCATATTCCTTGTAGGTACTGCGGAAACGTTCTTGGGCTTCCAGTAATTTCTTGATTCTTACCAGCAGGTGTTCGGGATGAAAAGGCTTGGGAATATAAGAATCGGCTCCGGCTTCGAGGCCTTCAATCCGTTGTTCGAGTTCGCTTTTTGCCGTCAACAGGATTACCGGAATATGGCAGGTGTTGATATCTGCTTTTACCCGGGCACAAAATTCCAGTCCGTCCATTTCTGGCATTATTACATCGCTGATTATAAGGTTGATGTGTTCTGTTTCAACAATATCAAGGGCTTCGTTTCCATTGTGAGCAGTGTGAATGTTGTATTCATTGATTAGTAAACTTTCTATTAAGTTACAAACCTGTTGGTTATCATCTACAATCAGCAGTGAATATTTTTTTTCTGTAGTATTAGCGGGGTTTCCTAAGGTTTCAAACCTATAATTGTGCGATGTTTCAATTTCATTTAAAACATTTTTTGCAATTTTATCCGATTTCAATACAAAAATATCTTCAACAATAGTGTCCTGATATGTGGTTTTATCTGCAGGCAGTTTTATTTTGAAAATACTGCCACCTTTCCGTGCACTTTCAACAGTAATGCTTCCATGGTGTAATTCAACTAAGCTTTTGGTAAGCGATAGTCCTACGCCTGTTCCTTCCTGTGAGATTTGTCCCTGTGGCAATGTTCCTGCATCATGGAAAAAGCGGTCGAATATTTTCTCGCGCATGTTTTCGGGAATGCCAACCCCGGAGTCTTCTACCATGATTTGTAATTCGTTTTCCTGTACACAGAGCTTTACTTTAACCGTCCCGCCCCTAGGCGTATATTTTATGGCGTTGCTGATTAAATTCAGTAATATCTTCTCCAGTTTTTTTATGTCCACCCATGCTTCTATTGTTGGAGTGGAATGAACAAAACTCAATGCTATCTCGTTTTGCCGGGCAAATTGGTCGAAAGCTTTTATCAATTCTTTGATGTATTCTACCAGTTCGTGTTTTCGTATTTGAAGTTTCATGTGCCCGGTTTCTGCTTTTCTAAACTCAATAAGTTCCTGTATCAGTCGTTGCAATCGATTCGCATTTTGAAAGATCGTTCGGGCATGCATTTCCAAGCGCTTGTCGTTTTTTACATACTCCAGCAAAGTAACAGCAGGTGCAAGCATAAGGGTTAGTGGAGTTCGGAATTCATGAGCAATATTGGTGAAAAACTGAAGTTTATACTGGTTTATCTCATCTTTTTTTTGCCGGTGTATCTTTTCAATTTCTCGGTTTCTTTTTTCCCGGTTTCTTTTTTTCGAATAATAAATAACCAGGTATACCATCAAGATAAAAATCAGCAGGTAAAGGATGCAGGCATAAATTGTTTCCCAGATTGGCGGGGCAATAATAACTTTTACTTTTCTTATTTCTTTCCCGAAAATACCATCTTCGTTTGTTGCTTTCAGTTTAAAGGTATAAGTTCCCGGAGGAACATTTGTAAAATTTGCCGTTCTTTTGGTTTGCACATAATTCCAGTTGGGATCAAAACCTTCCAGCATATAAGCAAACTGGCATTCGTCTGCATTGTAATAATTAAGGGTTGAAAAAGAAAAACTGAAAAAGTTTTGATTATGCTTTAGTTTTATTGTTGTTGTTTTATCCAATCCGGAGGTTAATATTCCGGAAGAGTCGGAGGGGAAAACCGGATTATTATAAAGACGAAATTCGTTTAAGACAACCGGCGGGAAATGCGAGGCCTGTTTTATTTGTTGCGGATTAAACCAGTCGATTCCTTCTACCCCGCCAAAATACAACAGGTTGTTGTGCGGATCGCGATAAGCAGCTCCATCGGCATATTCATTATTTTGTAGTCCATCGGATTTATTGAAGTTAATGAATCGATTTTTTTCCACCATAAATTTCGAAAGTCCCCTGTTTGTACTTAGCCAGATATTGCCTTGCTTATCTTCCAGAATACCATGCACTGTATTATTGGGCAATCCGTCATATTCGGTAAAGTGCTTAAACTGCCAGGGTTTGTGCGAAAAATCGAGCATATTCAGCCCCCCGCTGGTTCCTATCCACAATTTATTATTCTTACCCTTGCATAAACTCAGTATATCATCGTTATTCAGGCAATTGACTCCTTTTTCTGCTTTTTCGTATATTTCGAATGAATTATTCAGGGTATTTAAACGATGTAGTCCTCCTCCCCGGGTTCCAATCCAAAGTACATTAGGGCGTTCTTCAACAATTGAAAAAATAATGTTGCTTTTTAATCCTTTTTGTCCCGGTATATATTTCAATTGCTTATAATGCTTCAGGAAATATTTCCCGTTGGCTTTTTTTTCAACATCAAGACGTATAATTCCATATCCGCTGGCTCCCAGCCAAACCGTTCCATAAACATCGGTACAGAAGGCATATACAGATCCAAACTCAAGCTTTACAGGATTTATAAAATCGCGGGGAAAATGCAGCAGTTTTCCTGTACTTTTTTCGAGCATATCAATTCCTTCGCCGTCTACGCCAATCCACAGGTTTTGGTTTTTGTCCTGTCCCAATGAGATTACGGCATTGTTTGAAAGTCCGTTTTTAACGGTGTAATATTTTGTATTGCTCCCGTTGTGTGGAATCATGTTAAGTCCTCCTCCTCGGGTTCCAATCCATAAATTTCCTGTTTTATCTTTTACAATTGCCCGCACAATATTGTGGTTAATAGAACAGGGGTGTCTTTCGTCCTTTTTTATGCTGTAAAAAGGTTTTCCTGTAGTAATGTAGCGATAAACCCCGCTTCCGTCAGTTCCTATCCACAACAAATCTTTTGATGTTTGTTTTATTGTTCTGATTTTTATGTGTTTTGCTGTCAGGTTTGGGAAATATGCATCTGTGCTTTTCGCGACAACATCGTTGGAGAAGTTAATTTTAAACACTGCTCCACCGTCGCTGCCTACCCAAAGCGTGTTTTTTTCGAAAGCTTCATTAACACTTGTTACAACTACCTGGGGTGTTTGTTTTAATAAAACCTGTTGGTTGTGGTTGTGCAAATTATACAGGAAGAAACCCCCATTTCTTAGGGCTATTGCCAGGTAGGCTGTATGGTTGATTTTCAGGAACCAATGCTTGTCAAAAAGCAAATCAGGATAGCGGGTTAAATCGATTTCTGCTGTTTTATTTCCCTGTTTATAAGCATACAGGCATCCCTGTTCCGACAATAAAAAAAGCGTGCCTGTCGGGGATTCGTAAAGCCCGATAATTCTTTTTTGTTCTGAAATAGAAAGGCCGGGAAAATCGAGTCTTAAAAAGCTGTCGGCTTCGGCATTATAATAAGCAAGGCCATAGCCATAAAGCGAAACATAAATTAATGAGTCGGGGCCAATGCAGGCTTTCATACTGCGTTCTTTTACCGGAATCCTGCTGTTGCCCGACAGGTAGCTTGTGAATTGCATGTTGTTGTCGTCCAGTTTGTTAATTCCTTCGTCTGTAATAATCCAAAGGTTATTCTTTTGGTCTTCAAGGAAATTTCGGATAATGTTATTGCTGATTTGACCGGTTCTGAAAGCATCGGGTTTGAATACGTTTATTTCGGTTCCGTCGTAACGGTTTAGGCCATCCCATGTTCCAAACCACATTACTCCTTTTTTATCCATGAAGATACTGTTTACAGCACTGTTCGATAAACCATCTTCGTTATTTATATTTTGCGACAACCATGAGCTTGGAGATTGCCCTTTTACACAAAAAATATTAATAAACAATAATATAATTACAACCTGAAATTGTTTTTGCATGTCTACATACAGATTTATTGGTATTTAAAGATAATAAAACCATTAGTATCCATAACATAATTCCCTAATAAAACTTTTGTATTATTGGGTAGCTTTAAAGTATACGAAGCTCCAAAATTAATAACAACACCTATTTTTTCTTCTTGATATGTTCTTGTATAAGAAATACAATTGTTTCGGAACGACAGTTTTTCATAAGTCCCGTATTGTAGAGCCGGTTCTGCATTACGCAGAGCAATTAGCTTTTTATATTTCGACAGCATCGATGCCGGTTTTTTTTCCTGCCGGGCAACATTTACCTGCTTATAATCGGGATTAACTGGAATCCAGCTTTGGGAGTTTGAGAATCCGGCCAGCGTATCAGCGTTCCATTGCATTGGGCTGCGGGACTTATCTCTATTATGCGCATTGCCAATTGCAAGTGCTTCTTTTTCTGTCTTACCTTCATCAATAGCTAATTTGTAATGCGTTAAGCCCTGTACGTCGCGCATATCTTCGAGTGTGTTGGCAAGATGATTTTTCATCCCGATTTCTTCGCCAAAATAAATAAAGGGGACGCCCTTTGCGGTAAGCATTAATACTGCTAAGGCATAAGCTCGTTTGGGATTTTCTAGGGCCAGCCGACTATACAGACGTGGCATATCGTGGCTGCCAAAAAATAAAGTAGGATAGTTGCTCATGTTGTTTTCCATGCTTTGCAACTCATCAAAAATTTTTTGTGCTGAAAATTCGGGAATACTTCCGAAATTGAAATTAAATACCACATCTAGCAAATCGTTGCCTTGATATTTTTTTAATACGTCAATTTTATCGCTGCCAATTTCGCCAATAACAAAACGGTTGTCGTATTCATTTACAGTTGCTTTTATTGTGCGCATGGCCTGTTTTATTCCTTTCTGGTCTACATCATTTACATGCTCCTGCTCGCCATCGGCATTAATCGGATTATCGGCAGTTATTCCTTCGGTACAAAGGAAGTTTATTACATCGAGCCGAAAACCATCCACTCCAAGATTGAGCCAAAAACGAAGCACCTGCTGTACTTCCTGCACCACTTTGGGATTTTTCCAGTTTAGGTCGGCCATTTGCATTGCAAATTTATGGTAGTAATATTGTTGGGTAAGCGAATCATACGCCCATGCTTTGCCACCAAAAAGCGACTCCCAGTTATTCGGTTTATCTTTCCATATGTAATAATCGCGATAAGGATTGTCTTTTGACTTGCGTGCCTCCCTGAACCATTTACAATCGGTAGAAGTATGGTTTAACACCATATCCATAATAACTTTTATATTGCGTTTGTGGGCTTCGGCAATAAAGCTTCTGAAATCGTTTAATGTGCCATAAGTTGCATCAACTTTATAGTAGTTGCTTATATCGTAGCCATTATCTACTTTGGGCGATTCCAAAAAAGGAGTCAGCCAAATGCCTTTTACTCCAAGCGATTGAATATAATCCAGCTTTTCAGTCAAACCTTTAAAATCGCTGTATCCATCGCCGTTGCTGTCTTTATAGCTTGGCATATAAATTTCGTAAAATACGGTTTCTTTCCACCAGGTTTGGCCTGTGTTATTATTTTTTGTTGAACAGGAACAAAAAAAGAAAAGGGGGAAGATAAGTTTTGAGATTAGTTTCATGTAGATGTATTTTTATGTAGCCCGTGTATTGTGTGAGAAGAAATATTAGTTATACTCGCGTGTGCCTCATTTATTATCTCTCTGATATGGGCTTTTATATAATCTATTTAAAGTAAAGGCGCTGGTAAACAAAGGTTTATTCGTTGTGTGTAGGAGGTAATGATTATCTTTAACATGTTATTTTTTTTTAATTAAAAAAACAACTATTTTCTAAAAACCAATTACACTCCGTTCTCGAATTGTTACATTATTTTACCATTTCTACTTACGGGAATATTGTGCACAAATCCGGGAGCCTGGTGGAAGCTTCTTTTTTATGTTTCACCGATTTTTACAGAAAAATCAATAAAAAGAAAATCTATACAGATGAAAAATACAGACCATGCAATCCGTTATACCAACAATCCGATATTAAGGCCGCAGGATATCGAACCCAGCACCGAAGGGATGAGAATTGAATGCCTTTTAAACCCGGGAGTCTTTTGTTTTAAAGGAAAAATATGGATGCTTTTAAGAGTCGCCGAACGTCCGGTTCAGGAAGAAGGAATGATTAGCTTCCCGATATTGGAAGACGGGGGCATTAAAATTATGCATTTCAAAAAAGATGATCCGCTTTTAGATGCTTCGGATGAGCGCGTAATAAAATACGATGGCGTAAATTACCTTACCACTCTTTCGCATTTACGTTTGGTTTGCAGCGATGATGGCGTTCATTTTTATGAACCCGAAGGCTACAAACCTCTTTGGGGAGAAGGCGAACAAGAAGTTTTTGGCATTGAAGATTGCCGGGTAGCCACAATGGACGACGGATTTCATCTTACTTATACAAAAGTTTCGGCTTATGCGGTTGGTGTAGGGTATATTTTTACAAAAGACTGGAAACATTTTGAACGACGCGGAATGATTTTCCCGGCACATAATAAAGACTGTGCGCTGTTTGAAGAAAAAATCAACGGAAAATATTATGCCTTGCACCGCCCTAGTAGCCCCGAACTTGGTGGAAATTATATATGGATAGCCGAATCGCCCGATTTATTGCATTGGGGAAACCATAAATACATTGCATTAACACGCGAAAACTCTTGGGATAGTGGCAGGGTAGGTGCCGGAGCATCGCCGATTAAAACCGACAAAGGCTGGCTTGAAATTTATCATGGCGCGACATCCGAAAACCGTTATTGCCTGGGAGCATTGTTGTTAGACATAGACGACCCGTCGAAAGTGATTGCCCGGAGCACAAAGCCGATAATGGAGCCTTTGGCAGCCTACGAACAAACCGGTTTCTTCGGGAATGTAGTTTTCACCAACGGACATTTGGTTAACGGCGATACCGTTACCATCTATTATGGCGCAAGCGATGAAGTAATTTGCATGGCAGAGTTTTCCATAAAAGATATCCTGTCAACCCTAAAAGCGTAAAATATGAGTTTTTTTAAAGATATCATTAAAAAGCCGGCTGACGAGTATCAGTTTTTCTTAACCATGCCGCGTCCGATGCGGGTTTTACTTGTTACAAACATGATCTATGCGTTTGTACTCCCGGTTATCGATCTGTTTGTAGCTGCTTATATTATGCGAAACTCGCAAAATCCAACACTGGTTGTAATTTACCAGTTAACTGTATATACCGGAATTCCGTTTACATTTTTAATCAATGGTTTTTTGCTGAAAAAGATTAAAATTGCCAATTTATATAGCTTCGGGATGTTGCTAAGCGGGGCTTCTATGATATTTATGATGTCGCTGGGAGAACTAAAAGCAGCCGGCGTGGCAATTGCCGGTTTAATCATGGGCTGTTCGTTTGGTTTCTTTTGGGCCAATCGCGATTTCTTGGCATTAAACACCACCAACGACGATAACCGCAACTATTATTATGGGCTCGAAACCTTTTTCTATACGATAATCGCAATTGTTATTCCGTTTGTTATCGGTTGGTTTCTTACCCACGCACAAAGTATTGAATGGGTCGGAGATAATGTAAACAGGGCTTATCAGCTTGTCACTGGGGCAGTGTTTATCCTTACCATTTTTTCAAGTTGGGTCATTCACCGGGAGAAATTTCAAAATCCGGAACAAAAGAAGTTTGTGTTTTTCAGGTTCGATAAGCTTTGGTACAAAATGCTTTCCCTTGCGTCATTGAAAGGAATCGCACAAGGCTATATTGTTACAGCTCCGGCTATTTTAATAATGACACTGGTGGGCGACGAAAATTCTCTCGGTATTATACAAAGCGTTAGCGGCATAATAACCGCAATTGTTTTGTATCTTCTCGGGCGAATCACAAAACCTCGTCATCGTATCTATATATTTGCAGTAGGCATCGCTATATTTTTGATAGGGACACTTGCAAACGGAATCCTGTTTTCAGCTTCTGGAGTGATTGTTTTTATGGTATGCCGGGTGTTGTTTCAACCCTTGCACGACATTGCTTATTTCCCAATCCAGATGAGGGTAATTGACGTGGTCTCTAAAAAAGAAAACCGGAGCGAATATGCTTATATCTTCAATCATGAATTTGGATTATACATTGGACGTTTTGTTGGACTGGGCGTTTTCATTTTGCTGGCCTATTATGTTTCTGAAACGTTTGCCCTTAAATACGCGCTCATTATTATTGCGGCATTGCAATTGATTGCTATTCCGGTAGCCAGACACATTATAAAAGAAGCTGATAAGATGGAGCAAAACAGCCCAGTAGATCGAAAGAGCTAGTACGTTTCGAATTGATAAAACTGTAAAAAAGAACAAGAAAATGAACTACAATAATAAAATATTCAATATGTCCCCCTTGAAAGCATTAAGGAGGCTTTTTTGTGGGGGCTTAGGGCTTGTTTTTCTATTCCTCATCTCGTGCTGCAATAACAATCCCGACATTGTAAAAGAAACTTCTTTGTTACGAATTGATTCCATGCCGGATCATCCTACTCCTTATAAGATGTTGGACTGGCACGATAAGGCTGTAAATTTCGATGCCGTAATTTTCGATCATTCTGCGAAAGGAGAATACCAACCGTTTATTTGGCTCGATTCTGCAAAACGAAATATCAATCAAACAACTTTCGGGTTATATACCGTTATTGGCGATGTTCGTCAGGGGCCCGGAGTAAACAATGGCGAATTTCACGAAGCCATAAATTCAATGGGAGCCTTACTTAGCGCCGGACTTGTTGGCATCGACAAAACCAATCAGAATGGTTTTAACTATGTGAGAATGGTACAAAATTATTTCAATTGCCATAACGGTTGGAATATAATGATGAACAATACTTGTCCGGAAGTAGCTCAACTTGGTGGTGGTTATGGGCGCGACTGGTGGTACGATGTTTATCCCAATGTATTGTATTATGCGGTTTGTAATGTTTTTCCCGATGTAAACAGAGCCGACAGCTTGCAGCATATTATTGCCGAACAGTTTTACAAAGCTGATTCGGTATTGAATGGCAATTACGACTATTCCTATTTCGACTACAGTAAAATGAAAGGAATGCGTAATCACATTGTTTATCAACAAGACGCCGCTGCCGGCCATGCTTATGTGTTGTTTTCGGCTTATCAGAAATACAAGGACAAACGGTATTATAATGGGGCAATATCTGCATTAAAGGCTCTTCTCGGGCAAAAAGAAAGTCGCTTTTACGAAGTACTAATGCCTTTTGGAGCCTATACGGCTGCCCGTTTAAATGCCGAACATGGCACAAACTACGATACAAAAAAAATATTAAAGTGGACTTTCGATGGCTGCCATGCTAAAGACGGGCGCTATGGATGGAGCATTATAAACGACACTTGGGGAGATTTTGACGTAAGCGGAATTCAGGGAAGTTTTTCGCACGATGGAGGTTACGGATTTTTAATGAACACCTTCGATATGGCATGGCCGCTTGTACCAATGGTGCGTTACGAGCCACAATACGCCAAAGCAATTGGAAAATGGATGCTTAATGCTGCAAATGCTGCACGATTATTCTATCCTTACGAAATTCCGAACAAAAATCAATGGCTTCCGGAGCAAAAAGCAGTTACTAAAAATGTAATTGCCTACGAAGGATTAAAAAAGACAGATATTTTCGATAAAAAAGAGCTAAAAGGTGTTTCGCCGGTTGCTCTTGGCGATGGACCACACTGGGTGGTTGGACAACCCAATATTTCGATGTTTAGTATTTATGGATCGGCACATGTTGGGATATTCGGGGCAATTATCCGGAAAACGAATGTTGAACAAATTCTTCAATTAAATTGTCTTGCGACTGATTTTTATTGCAACAAGGCTTATCCTACCTACCTGTATTACAATCCCTACAACGAAGAAAAAAATATTGAGTTTTTCAACAGCAATGGTAAAGTTGACCTCTATGATGCCCTTTCTCACAAAATAATAGCTAAAAGAATCGAGAAAAAAGGAGAATTTACAATTCGGGGTAATAGTGCCAGATTGATTGTTGCAATTCCTGCCGGAAGTAAAATAACGAAAATCGGGACTAAGCATTTAGCAAACAATATTGTAATTGCTTATTAATAACGAAAATAAAATAATCACATCTATGAAAAAATAACCCAATTTTTTAAATCTGTTAAAAAGAAAAGATAGTTTGTCTTTTCAAAACAAAATTTCAATCAAATCTTTAATTAAACATAATAAACTATGGACAAAATTTGTCAAAGAGCCTTTATGCTAAAGGAAAGGCTGACTAAAAAAACTTTTTTGGTTATACAAATAACCATTGTTTTGCTGTTATCCTGCATTTTTGTTGCCAATGCAACAGCTTACGAAAATGAAACAGCAGAAGGAACTTCTAATCAAATGTTCCAACAAATCAAAACGGTAAAAGGAACAGTTAAAGATGCTAATGGAGATCCACTTCCCGGCGTTACCGTATTAATTGAAGGAACCACAAACGGTACCGTAACTGATATTGATGGGAATTATGAACTAGCCAATGTGCCGGAAAATGGCACACTTGTTTTTTCTTTTGTGGGTATGCAGGCACAAAGCATTGCCGTAGGGACACAAAACACTGTAAATGTTACGATGCAGGCTGATGCCATTGGTGTTGACGAAGTGGTAGTTGTCGGGTATTCTGTACGTAAAAAATCGACCCTTACCGGGGCTATTTCCACCATCGAAATGAAAGACATGGAAAAAACGAGAATTAGCAACGTCTCTCAGGCCATGCAAGGACAAATTGCCGGGGTGCAAGTAACCTCCAGCACCGGGGCTCCAGGCGATGAAGTGCAAATTAGAATTAGAGGAGAAGGCACTATTGGCAATAACGATCCTTTGTATGTTGTTGATGGAATTCCTTCGCGTGATATTTCATTCTTAAACATGGCAGATGTTAAAACCATGACAGTTTTAAAAGATGCGGCAGCAGCGGCAATATATGGTTCTCGTGCATCTGGTGGTGTAGTTCTGATTACCACAAAAGGAGGAGAAAAAGGCAAATTACGTATTGAAGCAGAATATCATACAGGATTGCACACTGCTGTTAACCTCCCGGATATGATGAACTCCGAGCAATATTTAAGTACGTTAGAAACAGCGTGGAATAATTCAAACAGTAGCGGAACGAATCCATATACGGCTTATAAAAATCGTACAGACCTGGCTGATACCGATTGGCTAGACGAACTGTTTGAAGTAGGTCATTCGCACAATGCACAGTTTACGGCAAGCGGAGGAAATGAAAAACTACAATACCTTATGTCATTAGGATACTACAGCCAGGATGGAATTGTGGTTTACGACAACGACAAATACCAAAAGATAAATTATCGTACCAATTTGAATGTTGATTTAACTGAACGTTTAAAAATTGGAACCAATCTGCAATTGTCTTATACTATTCAGGACAAACTGTCTTCAAAAGGTGATGAACCGGGTGTTATTCGTCATGCACTTATCCGCCCACCAATATTATCGGTTTATAAAGATAAGGACGATCCTACTTATTCGGAAGACGACCCATTTACCGACATGCCTTTTTATACTGCCGAGGGGTATAGTGTATCTGATTATAAATCTCTGTTTGAGATGTCGCAAAACCCGATAGCTATTGCTTATTTTACCGACGACAAAAGACGAACTTACAAAACATTCGGAAATATCTACGGCGAATATGCATTCCTGAAAGACAAGAACCTTATCTTCCGCACCAGTTTGGGTATTGATTTGGATTTTTATCACGATAAAGCTTTTTATCAGAACTATGGAGATGATGACGGACAAGCTAGCGACCTTGACAAAGGTCAAGGATTAGGTCGTCATAACCGCCCTAATAGTTTGTACGAACAAAGGGGAGAAGATTTTACTTATACTTTCAACAGTACGCTTAATTATACAAAAACCTTTAACGAAAAGCATGATTTAAGCGCAATGGTAGGAACAGAATACATTGATAATTACGATTCGTATATTAACGCCACAAGAAGACGCTATTCGTATACTTTTAGTAATTTCAGGTACTTAGATTACGGAAGTACAGGAGATGACAATGTTGAAAATGGAGGAAGTGCTAGTGAATGGGCACTGTTTAGTATTTTTGGATCAGCTACTTATGTTTTTGATAATAAGTATATGCTTACCGCAAATCTCCGCGCCGATGCTTCTTCTCGTTTCTCTGAAAATAATCGTTGGGGCTACTTTCCTTCTTTTTCTGCCGGATGGAAAATTTCGGAAGAAGAATTTATGAAAGATATAAAATGGCTTTCGAACTTAAAGTTAAGAGGAAGCTACGGATCATTAGGGAATCAGGAAATTGATGATTATACCTATTTAACATTGGTTAAACAAAAAGGTGGAATATTTGCTACAAATCGCTATGGAAACCCAGATATAAAATGGGAAAGTACAACACAAACCAATATTGGAATTGATGTAGGTTTATTCAATAGTAAACTTGCTATTTCGGCAGAGTATTTTAAAAAGAAAACAACCGATATTTTACTCCCGGTAGAAATTGCATACTGTGCAGGTATTGTAGAGTCAACAATTGAAAATGCAGGTGAAGTAACAAATAAAGGATTTGAACTTTCAGTTAACTATAGAAACTTTGACCATAAATTTAAATATAGCATAAATGCCAATATAGCAACACTCGACAATAATGTGGAAAAATTACATCCAAATTTGCCTTATATTACAGGAGATGTAAGCAGAACACAAGTTGGACAACCATTAAATGCTTATTATGGTTACCGAAAAATTGGCATTTATCAGAACCAATCAGAAATTGATAGTCATTTATTTGGCACAACAAATCCTACAGACAAACCCGGTGATATAAAATTTGAAGATGTAAACGAAGATGGTATAATTAATTCGTTCGACCGTGATTTTATAGGAGACCCAATTCCTGACCTCACCTATGGAATTACATTCTCTGCCAATTACGAGAATTTCGACTTTTCGATGTTATGGCAGGGGGTTAGTGGAGTTGAACGTTACAATGATGGGAAACAAATATTAGATTACGATACCCGTCCGTTTAATTATACAACCAATGTGTTAAATGCATGGGACGGAGAAGGAAGTACGAACGATATTCCAAGGGTAACATTTGAAGACAATGGATGCAGCAAAATTTCAAGCATTTTTGTAGAAGATGCATCCTATTTCCGTTTAAAAAATATTGAACTCGGTTATAATCTAAATGAAATAAAAGGAATAAATAACCTTCGGTTCTATATTTCTGCTCAAAACCTTTTTACCATTACCGATTATACAGGACTTGATCCGGAATCAATTGATCTTGTAGATATGGGAACTTATCCTTCTTCCAGAACATTTTTATTTGGCGTTAGCGTAAAATTTTAATCTTAAATCAAGAAGATCATGAAATTACTTAATAATATACTATTAATCAGTTGTTTACTTTTTGCATTGTCAGGATGCATGGATGAACTAGACAAAGACCCCATTGGTCTTTTAACTCAAGAGCAAGTAGACACAGTTTTAACAAGAGAAACATTAGAATCGGCAGTCCAGTATTCTTATCAACCCCTTTGTAATACTTTAAATGCAGTTCTTTCCGGTTGGCCATGGGATAAAGGAGCCGTATTTCGCAATGACATTATCCTTCAGGATATTGCATCAAATGATATAAACAAGAAATGGAGTGCCGATGGAGATCAGGCTTGGATGGACGAACTTTCCGATTTTAGTTTTACATCAGAAAATCAGGCATTTTTAGGAATATGGATCTATGATTACGAAGGTATTAACCGCGTAAATCTAGCAATTAGTTGCCTTGCCGAAAAAGATGTATCTAGTACTGGAATTAGCGACACAGAAAAAAATCAGATGCTTGGCGAATTGTATTTTCTGCGTGCTTTTTATTATTTCGATCTTGTAAATAATTTTGGAGATGTTCCATTAATAATAGCCCCATTAACATCATACGAAGAAGCTCAAAATGCACCAATAAGAGAAAAAGCTAGTGTTGTTTGGGAACAAATCAGTAAAGATTTAACTGCTGCGCATGCTGTAATTGCCGAAGGGAAATATCCTTTATCTGACGAAAAATGGAGAGTATCTGAAGGAGCAATTATTGCCATGCAAGCAAAAGTAGCTCTTTACAATAGCGAATGGCAAAAAGTAATTGATTACATTGCAGAATTAGACGCATTGGGCTATTACAGCCTTAATTCTAATTATTTCGATAGTTTCGATGCAGATAAAGAATTTACAGAAGATGAAAATATATTTGTTTATGATCATCGCTCTAATGAAACGCCAACAAATGATAACGGATTGAAATCTGTTGCAGGATGGGGATTCTTTGCTCCAACAGATGATTTTGTGGCTGCTTTTGAAACCAATGATCCTCGATTGGAGTACACCGTTGATATTGACAATAAAATGCCTCGGAAAATAATCGGCTCTTTAAGCGATCGAATCGACTACGGAAATCACATTTATATTCGTTATGCCGATGTATTGCTCTGGAAAGCTGAAGCATTAAATGAAAGCGGAGATAGTCCGGGTGCTGTTGCAATTATCAATCAAATAAGAGCCCGTGTGCGCGATGGTGTTACTGTAGATGGCTCTGCTGTACCTACAGGAACATTACCCGATCGTTCAACTACTGCCGATAAAGCACAAGTAACAGAATGGATTCAATCTGAAAGAAGAGTAGAATTAGGCTTTGAATCGCACCGTTTCAATGATCTTAAGAGATGGGGAATTGCTAAAGAAGTTTTAACCGACTTAGGTAAAACCTTTAAAGATTGCCATTATTTATATCCTATTCCTCAAATAGATATTGATAGATCAAAAGGATCACTTACTCAGAACGATGGATATTAGAAATGAATAAAAAGGCAGTCATTCGTATTTACAGTAAAATGACTGCCCTTTTTTTTATTAGCACATTTCAAGAATAAATGGCTATTGTATTATGGCACTGCTGACTCAAAAATAGCAGTTGCCGAATCGAATGGAAAAAAATAATAAAAATCCCGCATTTACTTCTAAATATAAATGCGGGATTTTTCAATTTTAATCTCCGACAAACTTTTTTTAACTTGCTTTTAAGCGCTGTAGATTCGATTTGTAGAGTTTTTCTTCAGCGTATGTTTTGGTAAGGGTAAAATGTTCCACTTTTTCCGATGGCATATCAAACATGGCATCGTTCATTATACTTTCGCAGATCGACCGCAAACCACGCGCTCCCAGCTTAAATTCGATGGCCATATCCACAATAAAATCCAAAGCTTCTTTTTCAAAATCAAGTTCAATACCATCAATCGAAAAAAGCTTTTTATATTGTTTGATAATTGAATTTTTAGGCTCGGTAAGGATATTCCGTAAAGCCTCCCGGTCTAAGGGTTCGAGGTTGGCAAGTACAGGAAGGCGCCCGATTATTTCTGGAATCATTCCAAACGATTTCAAATCCTGAGGAGCAACATATTGAAGTAAATTTTCACGTTCAATACGTTCTGCTTTTTTTGCTGCACTATAGCCAATTACTTTAGTATTCAGTCGGTTGGCAATTCTTCTTTCGATTCCGTCGAAAGCCCCGCCGCAAATAAACAGGATATCTTTTGTGTTTACCGGAATAAGTTTTTGTTCGGGATGTTTTCTTCCGCCCTGGGGAGGAACATTTACAATTGATCCTTCCAGCAATTTCAACAAGCCCTGCTGTACACCTTCTCCCGAAACATCGCGGGTAATAGACGGATTATCCGATTTCCGGGCAATTTTATCAATCTCGTCAACAAATACAATTCCGCGCTGGGCAGCTTCAACATTATAATCGGCTGCCTGTAAAAGCCGTGTCAGTAAGCTTTCAATATCTTCGCCCACATAACCGGCTTCGGTAAGTACCGTTGCATCAACAATAGTAAACGGCACATGTAGCATTTTTGCGATTGTTCGGGCCAGAAGTGTTTTTCCGGTACCGGTTTCGCCCACCAGAATAATGTTCGATTTTTCAATCTCTGTATCGTCGTCGCTAACCGGTTGCGTTAACCTTTTGTAGTGGTTATAAACCGAAACCGAAAGGATTTTTTTTGCCCTGTCCTGCCCAATCACATATTGGTCGAGAAATTCTTTAATCTCCCGGGGTTTCATTAGCTTGAGTCCCCCAAGATCAAAAGTGTTTTGAGTTTTTATCTCTTCCTGGGTAATTGAATAAGCCTGCTCGGCGCAACGATCACAAATATGCGCATCAATTCCGGCAATAAGCAGGTTTACCTCATCTTTTCCCCGTCCGCAAAACGAGCATCGGTCTTTATTTTTCTTTTCTGTCATTATTATTCCGTATCAGAACTTCGTCAATCATGCCATAATCTACAGCTTCCTGTGCTGTCATCCAGTAATCCCTGTCCGAATCTTTTTCAATCTGTTCGAAAGTTTGACCTGAATGTTCCGCAATAATGGTATAAAGTTCGTTTTTAATTTTTTTGATTTCGCGTGCAGTAATTTCAATGTCGGTAGCCTGTCCCTGGGCTCCTCCCATGGGTTGGTGAATCATAATCCGTGAATGTTTCAGCGCAGTACGTTTTCCTTTGGCTCCGGCAGTCATTAAAACAGCAGCCATTGATGCGGCCATCCCGGTACAAATGGTAGCTACATCTGCAGAAATATACTGCATTGTATCGTATATCCCTAGTCCGGCATAGACAGAACCTCCCGGCGAGTTAAAATAAATTTGGATGTCTTTGCTTGGGTCGGTCGATTCAAGGAACAACAACTGTGCCTGTATTATATTGGCCACTGTATCGTCAATCGGAACTCCCAGGAAAATAATGCGATCCATCATCAGTCGCGAGAAAACATCCATTGAGGCCACATTCAACTGGCGTTCTTCGATAATTGTAGGCGAAATATAAGCATCGTATATTGATGCGTATTGGTGCAACGTCTGGCTGCTTATGCCTGCATGTTTCGTTGCATATTTTTTGAATTCGTTGTTATTCTTCATCTTATTAATCGTAATTTATATATACTGTAGAAATGATTAAAATAAAATGCAAAGTTAAAAAAAACTTCATTGCCGGATCAAAAATATTTTTTTCGTAAAATTAATACCTTTAACCTGCATAATTTTTTAACAACATGATAACAATACACAAGGTAAAAACAGCCGGAGATATAAAAACAACTGCAAAGTTGGCATTTAAGATATGGAACCAGCATTTTGTTCCCATAATAGGGCAGGAACAGGTGGATTACATGCTGGAGAAATTCCAGAGTGAACGTGCCATGAAAGACCAGGTGGATAATGGATACGAGTATTACCTCTTGTCTGATGAGGGAAAAGAAGTGGCCTACATGGCTTTGGTGCCCGACTATAACGGGAAGAAAATGATGATTAGTAAGATTTATGTGGATAAGACATCCCGGGGGAAAGGGCATGGACTGGCCTTGTTAAAGTTTGCAGGAAAAGAATGCACGTCAAGAGGGTTTAACAAAATATGGCTTACTGTAAATCGTTTTAATTTCGATTCTGTTGAGTGGTATAAAAAGCGCGGCTTTAAAGTTGCCAACGAGACCCAAACAGATATTGGCAACGGATTTTTTATGGACGATTACATTATGGAACTTATTCCCGGAGGTTTCTCTAAAAATTAGTTATTACAACAAGTTTGAATATTGATTGATATTGTTGTTCTCAGTCCGGAAACAATCCCGCCTTTATCCGGAATCGGACAAAATCCAAGCAAATCTGAGGTAGTATATTTTTTTACCGGGGAAATTTTAAATTTCCCCGGTAAAAATATTATTAGTTAAATTTTTTCAAAACATCCTTTACTGCATCTTTATGAATGGTAAATCCCATCATTTTCAGTTTGATGTAGTCTTCGCTAAAAAAATAATAGCCAAATTTAGGATCATCCTCTCCAACATTTCTTGAACCAGAACTGGAATCTTTAATCAGGAACCAGTCTTTTCCAGTTCCTTTATAATTTTTAAGATAGCCAACTAAGTGCATGCCATGGTCGTCGGTAGTGGTTTCGTTTGAGAAGCGGAACTGGCGTGCATCGTCGTTGATGTATTCCGAGGGGATATCGTAATCCGGGATAACAGCACAGTTGGTTTTGCGGCTAAATCCCGATTCCGAAACATCGCCACCAATGCTCATGGTATAATGGTTTTTAATGGCTTCTTTCACAATTTTCATGTACACATCAAGCGGCACGTTGTAATAATCTTTGCTATGCCACCAGTTGTCCGGTACTTTGTATTCTACCTGTTGCCAGTACGGTTCCTGTTTGTACGAAAGAATTTCCACAAAATCATCAGTATTCAGTTTCAGGTAATCTTTCAGGTAAGTTTTAGGGGTATATTTTTTGCCGTCAACCATAAATTCAGCAGGAGGCACACCAATGTAATGATTCATTATCGCCTTAATTGTTTTTAGTCCTTCTTCTACATTCCACGCATTTGTTTTTTTTAGTGAATTCAGGAATCCGCTCATCTCTTCCATCATTTTGGCATGGGTATGGAATTTACGTCCGTGTAACAAGCCGGTATATTCACTTGCAGGCACAGCTCCGTACATTTTCATAATCCGAGCCACCGCATTACCTTCCGAGCCTTCCCCGAAATTGGAGTTTCCTCTTTCTTCTATAAAACGGCGTGCTTTTTCAACATATTCCCAATACACCGTATAAATTTCGGAAAGCTTTACTTTTTTCCCGGTCTGGCGATAAATTTCGGTTTCATAAAACGATGTTGTTGAGAAACACCAGCAGGTTCCGGCATTTCCCTGCGAAATTACCGGCTGACTCCATTCGCGGGTATATAATTTAGGGTCGTTAGGCAGCTTCATCCCCGACTGATCCATAATAAACCTTTTGTAAGGCTCCTGTTCTGCCAGTTTTTTATCAACAGCATTAATGTCTTTCAAAATCGACTCGTAATAGTAACCTTTTCCTTTCTCGTAAACTTCAATCTTTCCTTTATTTACATTCTTTTGTGCCAGTGCTCCAAATGCAACCAGCACTCCAAGCAAAATTAAAAATCCGTGTTTCATAATATATTTTTTTGAGATAAACAGCTTTTTTGAAGTGCGAAAAGTTACGGCTTTTTTTCGACAGGATAATAAAATTGATAATTATTTTTAGAAAAGGGCTAAAAACCAATCATTTTATTCATTAATTTCTAAATTTGGAAGCCATAAAAATTTGAACTATGACCAATGAACAAAATAAAACCGGGCTTCATTTTCCTCCCATAATTTACGGAACAAGTTACCTCGGGAATTTATACAAAGAATTATCCCATGATGAGAAACGAACGTTGATGCAGGAGTGGTTCAAGGTTGCTAATGGAACTGTTGTTATCGACTCGGCCGGAAAGTATGGCGCAGGACTGGCGCTCGAAACCATCGGAAAAGGCCTGGCCCAACTGGCTGTAAAACCGGAAACGATAGTTGTTAGCAATAAACTGGGATGGTACCGTGTACCCCTGGAAACGCAAGAGCCAACTTTTGAACCCGGAGCCTGGGTGAACCTTGAATATGATGCAGTTCAGCGGATTAACTACCAAGGGATATTGGATTGCTGGCAACAGGGCTGCGAGCTGTTAGGAAATTACAAGCCTCAACTGGTTTCTGTTCACGATCCCGACGAATATCTTTTTTCGGCTAAAAATGAAAACGATTACATTGCCCGGATTGATGATATAAAGCAGGCTTACAAAGCTCTTTTTGAATTAAAAGAAAAAGGAGAAGTTAAGGCAGTGGGCATAGGTTCGAAAGACTGGAAGGTTATTCAATTGCTTTACAACACTATTCCGTTCGACTGGGTAATGTTTGCCAACAGTTTTACCGTTTACAACCACCCCAAAGAAATTGTAGATTTTATGGCAGAGCTGTATGATAACGATGTCGCTATTATTAATTCGGCCATTTTTAATGCCGGGTTCCTTACCGGGGGAGCTTATTTCGATTACCGGGTTTTAGAGGAAAATAACCCGGCAGATAAACCTAAGTTTCAATGGCGCGAACGTTTTTTTAAGGTTTGTAAGAAATTTAATATTGCTCCCGGAGATGCCTGTCTGAAATTTGCCCTTTCGGCTCCTTATATTAATGCAGTTGCCCTGAACCCGAGCAAGCCTAAGCGGATGAAACACAACAACGAGGTACTTAAAATGGAATTTCCGAAAACCTTTTGGAACGAATTGAGAGCTGAAAAATTAATTGATTCTGGATATAAATTTCTATAAAAATGATAATCGATACTCATCATCATTTATGGAACTATAATCCGGTAGAATTCGACTGGATTGACGATGAAATGGCTGCTATTCGCAGGTCTTTTCTTCCTGGTAATTTACAGGAAATCATAAAAACGACAGAAGTAGAAGCTGTTGTTTCCGTTCAGGCGCGGCAAACAATCGCCGAAACAGAATGGCTGTTGAAACTTGCCGGAGAATACAATTTTATGAAAGGAGTTGTTGGCTGGCTGCCCTTGCAGAATGTCAACATTGAGGATTTGCTCGAAAAATATTCGGAAAATAAATGGTTGAAAGCCGTACGCCATGTGGTGCAGGGAGAACCAGACCCTGGATTTATTCTGCGAAAAGATTTTAACCTTGGAATTTCGAAATTAAAGAAATTCGATCTTGTTTACGATATCCTTATTTTTGAGCATCAGCTGCCCAATACCATAAAATTTGTAGACCTTCATCCAAACCAGCTTTTTGTGCTCGACCATATTGCCAAACCCAAAATTAAGTTGAACGAAATTCAACCATGGGCAAAAAATATAAAGGAACTTGCCAAACGCGAAAATGTAACCTGCAAAATAAGTGGAATGGTTACCGAAGCCGATTACAAAACATGGACCGAAGAACAGCTCAAACCATATTTCGATACGGTAATTGAGGCCTTTACCCCCGGACGACTGATGATTGGATCCGACTGGCCCGTTTGCTGTGTTGCTATAGAATATAAAAAATGGATGGAGCTTGTATTGAACCGGTTGTCTTCGCTTTCGGAAGACGAGCAGCATAAAATAAAATACCAGAATGCAGCAGGTGTTTATAAAATTTAGTTGAAATAAATTTTGCACCTCTGTACGAAATAGAAAATAGTTTGACATAGAAGACAAATAAAAAATTATAAACGAATGAAACAACCCATGGCTGGGATAATAACTGAGGCACTCTGGAGTATGACTGATATTTTATCTCATCCGACAAACGGGCTTCATAAAAATTTAGACAGATGAAAGCATTACAAATAACAGAACCGGGAAAAGTACAGGTCGTTGAGCGAGAAAAACCACAGCCTAAACGTGGCGAAGTGCTGTTACACGTAAAATACGTTGGTTTTTGCGGATCGGATTTAAGTACATACCTTGGCAAGAACCCGATGGTTGCCTATCCCCGTATACCGGGGCACGAAGTAAGTGCGGCAATTGAAGCTATTGGCGATCAGGTGCCGGGAAATTTTAAAAAAGGACAGATGGTTACGGTAGTGCCTTACACCAATTGCGGACAATGCAGTTCATGTAAACAAAAACGCTACAACGCCTGTAGGTATAACGAAACTTTGGGCGTTCAGCGAGACGGTGCTATGGCAGAATACATTGCTGTTCCGTGGCAAAAAATTATTATCGACAAAGCATTAACCGACACCCAGCTGGCTTTGGTTGAGCCTTTAACTGTTGGATTTCATGCAATTGATAATGCAAAAGTTACCGATATTGATTTTGTAACTGTTTTTGGCTGCGGAATGATAGGTAGCGGAGCCATTGTGCGTGCTGCATTGCGAGGGGCAACAGTTATTGCGGTTGATATTGACGACTCGAAACTTGACGTTGCCCGAAAATTAGGAGCAGGCTATACCATTAATTCGTTAAAAGAAAATTTGCACGATAAACTGCAGGAAATAACCAACGGAAACGGCCCCGGTGTGGTTGTTGAAGCTGCCGGAAACCCGATAACCTACCGCTCGGCAATAGAGGAAGTGGCCTTTGCCGGACGTGTGGTTTGTATCGGATATGCCGGAAAAGACATTGAATTTACAACGAAACTCTGGGTGCAGAAAGAACTGGCAATTTATGGATCGCGCAATGCAAATCCTTCCGATTTCGAGGCGGTAATAAAATACCTGAAAGAAAAATCTCCGGATACATCCATGTTGGTGTCTAAAATTGTTTCAATTGACGAAGCTGCCGGAGCAATGCAATACTGGGCCAAAAACACGGGAAAGGTGATGAAAATTATGGTTTCGGTTTAGGAAACACTGCTGAAATAGGCGGTTATATCAATTGTTGTGCTGCATTTTAATTCGTGTACCCAATTCTATAGAGCAATTTTTTCGTGAATAAAAAAGATGGGAAAATAATAATTCTGCTTCTTGGAGGTGATAAATCGAGTCAACAAAGAGGCATCGAAAAATCAAAAGAAATTCTGAAAAAATTAAAGTTATGGAAACGTCAAAATTTGATATAGCTGATTATTTTGACAGTAACGAAATGATAGCTGAATATTTAAATACTGTTTTAGAAGAAGGGGATAATTCAGATGTAATTACAGCAATAGGGCATATTGCGAAAGCATTTGGAATGACTAAAATTGCAAATGAAACAGGCTAAAACAGGCCAATTTTATATAAAGCCTTATCTGATGGCACTAGAATATTGGAGGCAACTTCTCAAAATTAAACGCCCCTTACTTTATTATACCAACCCGCATATTGAACGGATCCCGAAAAGCAACGGGAAGCAGACAATGCTCCTATTGAAGCAATAGAAAATTCTTCCGAAGTACATTGGTAGTTACATCTTATCTCGAATAAATAAACAATTAAATAATTGTAGAACAGAACTCTTTTGGTCTTATTATTACAACCACCCTGTTTTTGAGGGCCATGTACAACTTGTTGCTACGCTTTGTCTTCGAAAAGATTTATATTTAGATGTACCCGAATCCTTTAAAAATGATGTAGGTGAAAGCTACGCCAATAATGCAACATGTTACCAGTAGTAATAGTTTAATTGAATGAGCCTTGGGTTTAGTATTGGTACATACGCCCGAGTTTATGTATTCCTTGCAATACAGAAAGAGCACTGGTATTATGCATAGGATTAAAAGAATGTCTTCAGGTATTTTGTATAAATATATTTTAGAAATGCCCAATAGTGCCCAATGGAATAAAAATAAGATTAAGAAGAGATTTATTTTTTTAGAAAAAGACATTAGTATCCCGATTGTGAAAACCGTAACAGTGCAAGGCATTACAGGAGATGTTACTGTCGGGAAATGTAAGCCGCGCCATAACGAAATAAGCGGGTAAATAAACGGTATTGCATATAAAATGTAAGCTATTTTGTCGTATTTATACGAACGTTCGAAATTGTAATTTCCTTTTATCAGGTCGTAGATCCAGATGCAGGTTACTACGCCCCAAAAGCAGGCAAAAATGTAATAATAAGCTCTTTCAGAACAATAAATCACATAATAAAAAACGGCAATCCATAGGTTTATTAGTACCATAAATATTTTCATCGCTTTTTTTGTATTTTCGGTAGGTTTGCGATATAACCTGACGGTTAAAAGGATTCCGGTAACAATTAGTATTAATTGTTGTATCCATGTTGACGAATTGTAGGCTCCTATTGTTTTCCAGAAAATTTCCATTTTGTTTTTTTTATAGTTCGTTACTTTTTTGTATGCATTAATTCTCCGTATTTCAGCATATTAATTGCTTCGCAGTATAAAAGTTTGGTCGTTCGTATATTCATACTCATGTCTTCTCTCTCAAAATCTAACGCTCTGTTGTTTTATTTCGTTTTAACAGGCAATACTGTGTTCTTGTTTTTCTTTCGGGTTAATGTAAACGCTTTTTCTTTGAATATAAAATGGGGAAGGGTAGCACCAACTGCTAAATTAAATGTTGTGGTAAATGCAAATAAAAAGTTCGACCAAATTGCCTGCATATAAGTTGCACTTTCCGGCGAATCGCCTGAGACCCGCAGGAACATAATCAGCGAAAGGATTATTTTATAGAAATATATTCCGGGAACCATCGGCAAAAGCGAAGGGATAGATAAAACAGTCATCGGACAGCGGCTTTTTTTCCCGGCAAAAAAACTTCCAAATCCAATCGTGAGTGCCCCACCCAAAGAGGCTGTGGCAATATCAAATCCGGCATAATGCATCATGCAGAATCGGGTGGCATGCCCTATGGCCGATAACAGGGCAATTGGGGCAAAAGCTTTTAATGGGGGATCCGAAATAGCTCCAAAACCAATGCCTGCAACTGCCGCAAAACCAGCATCATAAAGAATATCGGTAATAATCATAATAAGGTATTTTTTAACAGCATGATAGTGCCTGACATGCCAATTGCAATGCATAATACCAGTAACAGTGCGTTGATTAATCTTGCTGTGCCAGTAAGTACATGCCCTTCCATTAAATCCATAAATCCGTTGATTAATGGTACGCCGGGAATAAGGAACAGTACGCTGGTTGCTAAAGCTGTTTCTGCGGTAGTGTTAAATACAAAGGAGGTGGAGGCCACTAATGATGCAATAAAGGCACTGGAAATGAATGTCAGAAAAGTATTGATGCCACGGGCGAGCATTTGTTGTTTGGCAAACATCCCTATAAGTGTAGCCGAAAATACAATGCCCATTGAAAAAATATCGCCTCCGAACAGTGCACAAAACGAAGCATTGGCAAACGAGGCAAGTATAAGTATAACAAAAGGGTGCAACTTTGGTTTTCCAGACAAATAAGTGTAGCGTTGGGTTATACTTTCGAACGACAAATGTTCGTCGTGAGCTTCCCAGCTTAGCCGGCTTAAGTTGGTATTGATTTCGAAACTTATCGGTTTATGAGGAATTTCTTCCAGTTTATTAATGGTTTCGCCCGTTTGTTTGTCTTTTGCCGATAGCAGTATCGATTTATTTAGCCCCGAAATATGAACATCTATTCCCATGGCTTCGCCAATACGTTTAGTGTTTCTGATAATTCGTGAAGTGTGTACTCCGGAGCCCATCAGGGTTGATGCATATTCCGATAAAAATGAGGCCTGACTGGTTAATTCTGTTTCCTGCGGTGATGAAGTATCCGAAGGTATTGTTTTCATTGACTTTATTTTTTCAGATCCTGACTTTTAAAAATTTTGAGGTGCAAAATAAACAGCTTGTTTTTTCCTGACCTAATTTTTCCTGATGGATTTTTCGATGGTAGGTATTGGTATTTTCGATGGTTGTTTCTGCCCGGGATAATGGGGCATGGCAGACAGAGCAGGGAAGCAAAATTGCTACACTACCGGAAATATCAAAATGCTGAAAAGATGATTATCGGGGATGAAAGTATTTGTTTTCCCTTTTGTTGTTTCGTGTTTAGTATTATGAGACAAAAAGTATTTGCTACTTGCTTGTTTTTACATAGGCATACCAATACAATGTTCCTACAAAAAAAGCTCCGCCAACAATATTTCCCAGTGTTGCGGGAATTAGGTTTTTTAGTATAAATGTCCCCCATGTAATATCAGCACCTTCGAATATCGCCAGTGGAATAAAAAACATATTGGCAATAGAGTGCTCGAAGCCCATAACCACAAATGCCATTACCGGCCACCAAAGTCCGAGTATTTTCCCGCTGGTATGCTGTGCACTTATGCCCATCCACAGCGACAGGCAAACCAGCCAGTTGGCGCCAATTCCTTTCAGAAAAGTTTTGTAAAACGGGTTACTGATTTTGGTCGTGGCAATGCTTTGTACTGTATCCGACCAGGGAGAGTGCGCAACCACGTCGGTAAGATGAACAAGAAAAAAGGCTACAAAAACAGAGCCGATAAAATTGCCGATATAAACCAGGGTCCAGTTACGCAAAGGAGCTGCCCAACTTTGTTTTTTGCTAAGCACATTAGGCATAAAATAGGCATTGTTTCCGGTAAAAAGTTCAGCCCCTGCCATAACAACCATCATCAGGCCTACGGGGAAAGTCGCGCCAAAAAGGAATTTGGCAATTCCTGGATTTTCTTTGGCAACTCCCGGAACTCCACCTCCTACCAGGATGGCAAGTATCCCGCCAAAGGCAATGTATGCTCCGGCCATAAAACTCAGGGTTAGTATTTTTTTTGTTGAATATCCGGCTTTTTCGATAGCTGTTTTTCCGGCTACTCCAATAATTTCCGATGGTGAATATAAGCTCATATATAGCCCCTCCTAAACTCCCTCCCGGGGGGAGGGATAAGTTCTTGTTAATTTCCTTACTAATGGAAGAAAACGAAGAGTTAGTTTTTTATTATTTATATTTTTTTGAATATTTAGCCCGAAAAACCTTCCCTATGACTTCAAATCTAGGCACAGTTCTTTAGCCGGGAGGAAAGCCTTTTCCTCTAAGAGGGCTTTATATCACATTTTCAAAATATTCTTTTAATATGTTTTTTGCCACTTCTATTTGTTCTTTTGTATTCTCCGGAGTATGTTCCAGCTGGTATTTTTCGCCTAATAATTCCCATTTGTAGAGTCCCAGTTTGTGATAGGGCAATACCTGGAATCGTTTTATATTTTTATACTTTCCGTATTTTTCCCCGATAATGCGCAAATGTTCGGAGAAGTCAGTAAAACCAGGCACCAGAACATAGCGAATCCAAAACGGTTTATTGCTTTTTTCGCGTAAAGCAATCATTTTTTCGGATTGATGGAACAATGGTTGTCCTACCAGTTTCACAAAGCCCTCGGGTGTTGCATTTTTTATGTCGAACATAACAAGGTCGGCTAGTTCGCTTATTAATTTTATTGAATAGGAATTAATAACAGTGCCGTTTGTATCAATATTTGTATGAATTTTCTGTTCTCTTAATGCTTCAAAGAAAGGGATTAAAGCTTTACTTTGCAACAACGGTTCTCCTCCCGAAACGGTTACTCCTCCCTGTTTCCCGAAATAACTTTTCATGTTGATGGCTCTTTTTAGCAGTTCATCCGGAGTTTTAATTTGTCCGCCTTTGCGGGGAATTGTATCAGCATTCTGGCAATACAGGCATTTTATATTACAGCCTTGCAAAAAAATAACCAAACGTATACCCGGTCCGTCGTTGGTTCCAAAAGATTCAACAGAGTGTATTTTTAAAATTTCGTTCATATAGGGATTTAACAACAAAGTATGCTGTCCGGGTTAATGAACAGCATACAAGTTCAATATGTTAGAGCAATCACAAGGATTCGTGGAATGTACGGGAAAGTACCTCTTGTTGTTGTTCGCGTGTAAGACGAACAAAATTTACGGCATAACCCGATACGCGTATTGTCAGCTGGGGATATTCTTCCGGATGCTCCATGGCATCTTCCAGCTTTTCGCGGTCAAGTACGTTTACATTTAAATGCTGTGCATTGCGTGCAAAGTATCCGTCAATCGTGCTTGCCAGGTTTTGTATCCGTTCCTCTTCTGTAGGACCGAGTGATTTTGGAACTACCGAAAGTGTATTGGATATCCCGTCTTGTGAATCTTTATAGTCGATTTTAGATACCGAATTCAGCGAGGCAATAAGCCCGTTGGTGTCGCGTCCGTGCATTGGATTTGCTCCCGGCGCAAAAGGTACTCCTTTGGCGCGTCCGTCGGGAGTTGCTCCTGTTTTTTTCCCGTATACTACATTCGAGGTAATGGTTAAAACAGAAAGCGTTGGCCTTGCGTTTTTATAAACCGATAACTGTGATAGTTCTTTGTTGAATTGAGCAACAATGTCGCGGGCAATGTGGTCAACCCGGTCGTCGTCGTTCCCATATTTCGGGAAATCTCCTTCAATTTTAAAGTCTACTGTTAAGCCATCTTCATTACGCACAGGTGTTACTTTTGCATATTTAATGGCCGACAGCGAATCGGCAACAATTGAAAGGCCTGCAACTCCATAAGCAATATTAATTCGCGGATTGGTATCAATTAATGCCATTTGCGCTTTTTCGTAGTAATATTTGTCGTGCATGTAATGAATAATATTCATCGACTCATTATACACACGAGCCACTTCTTTCATGGAGTGGCTGTAATTTTTCATTACTTCGTCGTAGTCAAGCGGCCCGTCTTTAACAGCCGGTATGCCCGAAATGATCTCAACGCCGGTGTTTTCGCAGCGTCCTTTATTTAATGCCAGTAACAAGGCTTTAGCAAGATTGGCGCGTGCCCCGAAAAACTGAATGTGTTTACCCAATTCCTGGAATGAAACACAACAAGCTATTCCGTAGTCATCGCTATCGCGGTTGCAGCGCATTAAGTCGTCGTTTTCGTATTGTATTGAAGATGTCTCAATCGAAACCTTTGCACAATAGTCTTTAAAGCCTTGTGGCAGTTTTTGCGACCATAGTACAGTGATGTTGGGTTCGGGCGAGGCTCCTAAATTATATAGCGTATTCAAAAATCGAAAGGATGTTTTGGTTACTTTCGTACGTCCGTCAGCTAACTGTCCGCCAATTGATTCGGTAACCCATGTCGGGTCTCCTGCAAAAATCTGGTCGTAAGCTTCCATGCGAAGGTGGCGTACCATGCGAAGTTTCATTACAAAATGGTCGATATATTCCTGTGCTTGTTCTTCCGTAATAATACCTTCCTTTAAATCTTTTTCAATATAAATATCGAAGAAAGAAGAAACGCTTCCTAACGACATTGCCGCTCCGTCTTGTTCTTTTACCGCCGCAAGGTAGCCCATGTAAGTCCATTGTATCGCTTCCTGTGCATTTTGTGCCGGGCGTGATAAGTCCAGTCTATAAATTTCGCCCATTTCAATCATTTGATACAATGCTTTTATTTGCTCGGCAACCTCTTCACGCAAACGTATGGTATGTTCGGTCATTGGGCCTTTTATGTTGGCCATGTCTTCTTTTTTTGTTTCAATAATACGGTTTAAACCGTAGAGCGCAACACGGCGGTAGTCGCCAATAATGCGACCCCGGGCATAATTATCGGGGAGCCCGGTGAGGAATCCTAATGAACGAAATTTCCGGATTTCTTCAGTATAAACATCGAAAACCCCATCGTTGTGCGTTTTTGTATATTTAAATACGTTTTCTACCTCATTTGATGGTTGATAGCCACGTTCTGCTAATGCTTTTTTTACAACCCTGTATCCTCCGAAAGGTTTCATGGCTCGTTTTAATAATGCATCGGTTTGAAGTCCTACAATACATTCTTTTTCCTTGTCAATGTAACCGGCTTTAAAGGCATTGCAGGTTGATATGGTTTCGGTATCAACCGAGTGAAGATGGTTATTTTGGCGTTCTTTTTTTAATTCTGTTTTGCAGATGTTCCACAAGTCGGACGTTGCTTGTGTAGGGCCGCAAAGAAAATGATGCGTACCATGATAGGGTGTTATGTTTTTTGAAACGAAATTTTTAACGTCAATTTTTTCGTTCCATGTTCCACTTGTAAATTTGGTAGTTGTCATATCTAAAAATATTTATAATGAAATATTGGATTATCTGACGGCAAAAATACATTATTTTCATTCTGAATAAAATCCCTATTTATAGTTATTTTTTGCTATGTGCTGTTGGCAAAATGACGAATAGTCTGTTATCTGCTGTTTGCAGAGTGCTCTTTGTTGATATTTAGCTGATTAAGCGTAGTTTTTAAGAGCAATGAGTATTCAGGTCGTCTAGGGGCTGGGAAATGTTTTTTGTTTTGTTTCTTTTGTAAGTGCTTGTTGTTTAGTGTTTTTTGGGAAAGTGGCGGGGAGTGTGCTATCTCCCTAATATCGGGTAGTTTTTTTGTTTTTTTTCGTTGTATATAACTTTTCTGTTTTTTTTCTTCTGGTTTTCAGTTTCTGAAATAGTATAACAACCGGTATTATTTTTTAATTTTGTTCGCATTTAGGAACTGTACCGAAATAAATTGACTGGTTTATATACGCAGGGATTTTGTTTCTTTATCATTCAAGAACCATTTCAAATTTTGGGGGAAGAGGTTAAAAGGCAAAAGAATAAGTAGAAATGGTCAGATTATTTAGAAACGGGGACTTAAGATAAATAAAACAGTAATTATTATCGAATATGAAACGACCATGAGGAGATTTTTCACACATAAGAGAATGTTTATAATCATGGGAGTTCCATCTGTTACGTTAAAAAATAAACAATTATAAACAGATGAAATAGCCCATGGCTGAGATAATAACAGAGGCACACAGGAGCATGACTGATATTTTATCTCACCCAACAAACGGGCGACACAAAAATTTAGACAGATGAAAAAAATAGATTTAGCAGAACAGAATAAAGCGTTAAAAGATAAAAGTCCGGAAGAGATTATAAAATGGGCGGTAGAGCATGCTGATAAGCCGGTGGTAACTACTAATTTTCGGCCCTACGAAGCCGTTATTCTTCATGCCTGTAGCCAGGTAATGAAAGACATTCCGGTTATTTGGTGTGATACGGGTTATAATACTCCGCAAACTTATAAGCATGCAGAAGCAACAATTAGTCAGTTGCATTTGAATGTAAAATTGTATGTGCCCCGGCAAACAACGGCTCATCGCGATGTGGTGTTGGGTATACCAGACGTTAACGACCCGAAACATGCCCTGTTTACCGAACAGGTGAAACTGGAGCCATTCAAAAGAGCAATGGCTGAGCATCAGCCTGATGTTTGGTTTACTAATCTGAGGAAAGGACAGACTGCTTTTCGGAATTCAATTGATATCCTTTCGTATTCTGCCGACGGAGTGTTAAAAGTTAGTCCTTTTTATTACTGGACTGATGACCAAATGGATGAATACCTGAAAGCCAATAATCTGGGGAAGGAAACGAAATATTTCGATCCTACTAAAGTGCTTGGTAACCGCGAGTGTGGATTGCACGGGTAGGTTGAAGTGCCGGTACTATTACTGAGATGTTCGAAAGAACCGTTCTTTTGGATTTTTTATTCGAAAGAACGGTTCTTTTTGTAATAACTCCTTTATTTTTTAATCGAGAGCTATCTCCCTGGCTCCTGAGTATATTTTTTGTACATCTAAAACGGCAACCCCTTTTCCTGCCAGATGGGGAGGATTCCATTTTTTCATGTCGTCAAACTCTTTACCTTCAGTTTGGTGGCTTATTGCTCCTTTTAACTGGTAAGCTTTCTTTTCTTCGGTAATAAAAAGAACAGTGGCTTTATTGCATGCCAGTATGTTGTTGTACGTTTTTTGAAATTTGTTATCGGCAACTAAAATTTTATTGCCTTCAAAAATTGCGGCGCATGTGGCATAAATCGAATTGGGAATTCCCTGTTCCGAAATAGTCGTTAATACAACAGGGCCTTGTTTTTCCTGCCATGCTTCTAAAACTTCTTGTGGTATCTTCATTTTTTTCTGAATTTTATTTTATAATACACAAAGTTATATGATTTCAGAAAAGATTAAGTTATTTTTCCTGAAAATTGTATACGACAATCAGGGAGTGAAATTGGTAGCTTTTAGTTGCAGAGAACAGAAAGTAAAAAGGGAAGATGAGAAAGTCGCAGCCGAAGTCGGCAGTGATAGTAGGTAGTCGCAAAGGAACCGTTTTTTCTTTTATGTTTACAGAAAGAACAATTTCCTGTATGCAACAGATATAAATTCAGGGCGTGCCTCCGAAGCACACTCAATAGCTGATAGGTTAAAATAGTCCACTTGTGGTTGATAACCAGAAATTAACGCTATTTAATTACATCCTGGTTTTTTGTTTTTATTTACAGCTGAATGCTCCGGGCCTGACAAGCTCCCGCCCGTTTTCTTTCCGCCATTTGTTGGAGTCGCGCAGGCTGTATTCGCAGCCACAGTATTGCTGGCAATAGAATCCATATTCCCGGATTAGTTGTGCTCGTTTTTCTGTTAACCCATTTTTTCGCCAGTTGTTGGCCCAAAAAGTAAGGCCGGGAAATAAGCCTGCTGCATGGTTTCCTGCCCGGTTTACCTGTTCTAAATCTTTACATCGCGATGTTGCCAGGGTGGTAGCAAATAGCTGGTAGCCATTTTCGTGCGCAAATTGGGCGGTTTTTATTAAACGTATGTCAAAACATTGTTCGCAGCGTTTGCCCCGTTCCGGTTCGTAACGTAAATTCCATGTTTGTCTTTTCCATTCTTCATGGTCGTAATCAGCATCAACAATTTTTAGCCCCAATGTCTGTATGTACCTTTGGTTTTCTGTTTTTCGGATGTTGTATTCTTCTTCCGGAAAGATGTTGGGATTATAGTAAAAGATTACAGGCGTAATATTGCATTCCAGTAAATAGTCGACCATTGCAGTAGAGCAGGGCGCACAACAGGCGTGTACAACTATTTTATCAGTATCAACCGGTTTTTCTGTAAATTTTACTTTCGACATGGTGCAAAGGTAAGGAATAAGGAACAGTAAAGAAATAAAGTGCCTGATTTATGCATCGTAATTTTATTTTTATCGACTTGAAAATATCCGTGAATAGTGGGCTATTTCTGAATTTTTGAGGAAGCAAAAGGGCAAAAGGACAAGCAGTGGTCGTCAGGTTTGATAGTGCTACTAAGTTGGATGTTGTCTGTCTAATTTTTAACAGTCTCTTCCCATTTTTCCCAGTGCAGGATCGATTTGTCCCATTTGTTTTTAGGTGTTTCTTTTCCTGTAGGATAACCTATTGCAATTATGTTTAACGGGATAATATGGTTGGGAAGTTGTAATATTTTTCTTACCGTTACTTCTCTTTCTTTTATTGGGTGTACCCCGGTCCATACTGCACCTAACTTCATACTTTCTGCGGCAAGAAGAATGTTTTCGGAAGCAGCAGAACAGTCTTGTATCCAGTAAGCTTGTCCGTCGCCACTTATTGCTTTGTTTAAATCGCCACAAACGGCAATGGCTGCCGGGGCATTTTTTAGCATTTTGGCATAAGGCAACGCATTTCCCAGGGCATCAAGTGTTTTGCGGTCGGTTATGGCAATAAATGCCCATGGCCTTTTGTCGGCTGCTGTTGGTGCAGCCATTCCTGCTTTTGCTAGTATCCTGAGTCGCTTTTTCGAAACTTTTCTCTCTGTATAATTCCGTACACTTTTGCGTTTAAAAATAGTCGCCAAGGTTGCGTTGGGCTTGTGATGGCGATGACCTGTTTTTGTTGTTGCTTCGTTGGAGTTGTTTAATGCTTTATCCTGTTGGATTTTTTCCTGTGCTTTTCGGCCTTGTTGTTCTGCCAGCTGAATAGTTAAAACAACAATAACGACTGCCAGTAAGATGTTTAGTAATACACTTTTATTTTTCATCTTATTAAAATTGTTTATTTGTTTGGTAACTCATTGAACTCTCTCCGATAAATTGGGTCTCGTTTCGTACAATTCTAAGGTCTAATTTCTAAAATTTACTATCAATATTTTTTTTAGAAGCATCGTCGTTTATTTTGATTTAGTTTTTAGCGGTGGCACAGCATCTAATAAACATCCGGTTGGGCACAACTGGCACCACGGACGGTTGAAAAACAACGATAATACAACAATTAACCCTCCGGCACACAACATGATTGTTGAGGCTGCTGAGAAAGAGAAGGCGTAAAAAGGCTCCATATTAAACAAGGGGAGCGAGAATCCGAGTAAAAGTGTTAACCAGATAAAGGTAAGGAAAAAGTTGCGTAGGGTAACCACCGAAACTTTCAGCCGGAGGTTCCGCTTTTTAAATGGAGATACTTTTGAAACCAGCATTTGTAGAGCTCCCATGGGGCATAAATAATTGCAATAATACTTCCGGTGCCCGAGAACCGACATCGCTACCGATAAAAGCAACAGCGTTATTAGTTCAATGTTATTGCGAATAGTAACTCCTTTGGTGAGCCACGAATGTAGAAGCCCCAGCGAAAGCATTTGCTTAAAGCAAACACCAGATACTACAACAACTGCGAGAAGGTAATACCAGTAATATTTTCGTAATTTTTTCTTAAAAATCATGTTTAACGAAAGGAATAAAAGGATAAACGTCAAGGCCATGCGAACAATTGAAAGCCACCGGATTTGTCGGGTTTCTTTTTTTATTTTCAGAAAGGATGAAATCGTTTCGTTTACTGTTTTTATAATGGCACTACTGCTGTAGGTTGCCCCGCTTACTGCATCAACCTGCATGGAGAGTAAGGTCGTATCAATAGACATCCCGTTCCATTTCTCGAGTAGTTTCTTTTTGTTGATATAATTTATGAACCCCGGTGTTTCCTGATTTTCTAAAAGATAAACTCCTGATATTTTTTGTTCGGGCGTAAAGGCAATCATTAGTGGAATTTCGCCGGCATAACCCACGTTGTGCACATCAAAATCGGCAGAGCATAACAACTCTGCAAGCTTTTTCCCGTTAGCACTTTTTATTGAAATACTGCCATCGTGTTTTTTTTTGAAGGATGCTGTATTGGGCAATATTTTTTGCAGAGTGGAGACTGAATATAGCGGCTTTTTCTCCGATTCGGAATAATGTTTAATAAAATTGCCACCCCGGATTCCAACTGCTGCTAAAAGCAAAATAATGACAATGTAGGTGCCAATATTTTTGGTCGATATTTTTTTTTGCATTCGTTTGCGAATTTTGTTTGCCAAAGTTATACCATTTTGGGAAATGATTAGGCTGTTTATAATTCTATTTTTTCAATTAAATTTGCCATTCTTATATACTCTGCCAGGAAACTCTACAAAATTAGAAATGTTTCGTTTGGAGATATGAGTTGCAGGGGCAGGACTAAAAACGTAAATAATACCAACTTGTTTTTCAAATTAAGCCTTAAGCAAAATTTTGAAATCTCCGAAACTAAAGTTGTAGCGGAAACTACGGTTTCGTACAAACAAGGACTGATAGCAAAACAACAGATAGAAGAAAAATACGATGAGTTTTACCCGTAAAATGTACGCCGGCAAAGGAGGAATAAAAGAGATGTTGGTAATTGCCCTGCCCATGGTGGCTTCGTTTGCCTGCGATGTGGTGATGCAGTTTACGGACAGGATATTTCTTTCGCGCCTGGCTCCGGAGGCTATGAATGCTGCCCTTGGAGGAGGAACTACGGCTTTGGTACTTTCCTATTTTTTTGTGGGGTTGATTAGCTTTTCAACCGGTTTGGTGGCTCAGTATTTTGGCGCAAAACAGAAAAACAATAGTGCCAAAGTGCTTACACAGGCTGTTTGGCTGGCATTAGTGGCCTATCCGGTAATATTAATTATAAAACCACTTGGTATCTCTCTCTTTAAAATAATGCAACTTACCGATGAGCAATTTTTTTATCAAAAGCAATATTACAATATATTGGTATTGGGAAGTATTTTTACTTTAGTTCGAACTGCTTTTGTGTGCTTTTTTTCGGGAATAGGAAGAACCCGGATTGTGATGCAGGCCTCAATTGTAACAATGCTGGTTAATGTCGGTGTAAATTATGTATTGATATTTGGTAAATTAGGTTTTCCCGAAATGGGAATAAGTGGCGCAGCAACCGGTACTATAATTGCGACAATTATCGGGGTAGTGGTTCTGGCCGTAAAATATCTGGGGCGGAAAAATAAATTGGATTTTGATATAAAACATTCATTTCGTTTTGACCGGGCAATAACCCGGAAACTCTTCTATTTTGGAACTCCTCAAGGGGTAGAGATGTTTGTAAACATGCTGGCATTCAACCTTCTTATTTTTATATTCCAGTCGCAGGGAAATGTAATCTCAACAGCTATCACCATCACCTTTAACTGGGATTATATTTCGTTCTTTCCGCTAATAGGAATCGAAGTGGCTATAACAAGTTTAGTAGGGAAGTATATGGGGGCAGGTAAGGTGAAATTAGCAGTGAAATCAGCTTTCTCCGGTCTTACCGCAGGAATAATCTATTCGTTTGTGTGCTTTCTGTTTTTTGTTTTTATGCCGGAAATTCTGGTTCGTGTATTTAAAACCGCCGGAGAGTCAGGAGTATTTGAGCAGGCAATTCCTTTGGCTAAACGGATGGTGCAACTTGCAGCTTTATACGTCATGTTCGATGCTGTTATGGTTTGTTTTATCGGGGCACTAAGAGGTGCAGGAGATACACATTGGACCATGTGGGCATCAATAGCAACACATTGGATCATGGTTATTACTGCATACTTAATGTTTAATGTTTTCAAATTCGATGTAGTTTCCGTTTGGCTATCAGTCGTTGTTATTGTTATTATTTTCGCATTTGCATTGTTTGTTCGTTTCCGAAGAGGAAGATGGAAGAATATTCGTATGATCGACGAAATTGCAGCTCCCTGATTTTGCTATATTCTGATTTTTTTGAGGAAGTAAAAGAGTAACCGGACAAGCTTGTTATTCTGGCAAAGCTAATCACTATTATTTTATATGAATTGCCCTCCTAAAAATCCCTACTAATGGGGATTGTATGTGTGGCTGAACGTACATAATTTTGCTGCTCGTTTTGTGGAACATAAACAATTTTAAGTCTATGAAAAAGAGAGCGTTTATTATTGCATTACTGTTCTTTAGTTTTCTCTCCCGGTCGATTTTTGCAGAAGGTAGTGGTGTTTTAAAAGTGTTGGATAAAGGAAATAATAAGCCAATACCGTATGCCAATGTTTGCTTCGAAGGATTAAAAAAAGCAGCAAAACATTATGCGGTAACTTCAAAAGAAGGAATTGTTGATAACCCGGTAGTCGGGCGCTCAATAGTTGCTATTTCGTTTGTAGGTTACAAAACAATTTGGGATACCATTGTCCCGGGCGAATCAAAAACGTATTATATGGAACCGGATCTGTTTAATATGGATCAGGTGGTGGTTACCGGTACGAGAACACGAAAAATGTTGTCGGAGACTCCGATTCCAACAAAAGTTGTTACGCAAATGGAATTACAGGAGGCCGGGGCTGTAACAGCTTTAGATGCCATTGAGTATTCAATTCCCGGGGTACAGTTTTCGCCTGATGCCCATGGAGATAATCTGCAGATACAGGGGCTGGATAATGGTTATATATTGGTGCTTGTTGATGGACAACGAATGGTTGGCGAAACGCGTGGTAATGTAAATTTCGACCGATTAAATGCTTCGGAGATAAAAAGGATAGAGGTTGTTAACGGGGCATCTTCGGTACTGTATGGTTCGAATGCAATTGGGGCGATAATAAATATTATTACAACCGATGATGAGCACATGAAACCTTTTGAAGCAAGCATCGGTTCCCGGTATTCTGCAAATAATGAATTGTTGCTTACTTCGAGTATTGGTTTTTCAAAAAAGAAATTTAATTTGTTTTTGAGTGGCTTTCGGAGTAGTACCGATGGGTACGACCTTACACCAGAAGATGCTTCTTCATATACGGTTAATGAACATGTTGATTATTCCGGGAAAATCAGGATCGGGTATAAAATAAACAATAAAATTTCTTTTAGTGCAAATGGAAAATATTATCAAAGTGAGGATGAGAATCCTCCGGAAAGTCAGAAACATACGCACAATCTGAATAAAAACTATACCTTAGGGATGAAAGCAAAAATGGAAGCCAGTCCTAAGCATTCATTGGTGTTTAAGGCCAATACCGATATTTATAATGCTTATAAAGTTTACGAAGCATATAATGATTCAACCGCAAAAAAATCAGATTATAGTTACTCGTCTATCCAGTTTACAGATACCTACAACCCGAATAAAAAGCTTGAAATTATTGGTGGAACGGAAATAAATCTTGAGAAACTTTATTCTCTTAATTTATTCGGAGAAGGGGATGGACGGAATAAATATTCCCATGATTTGAATGTTTTTGCCCAGGCCGATTATTCAATATTTAAAGATTTTGAGGCTATTGCCAGTGCACGGTATACTTATCATTCTGATTATGGACACCATTTTACACCTAAGATCTCATTGATGTATTCCCCTGGCAATTTTAAATTCCGGGGCAACCTTTCCTGCGGATATAAAGCCCCAAGCCTGAAAGAATTGTATTACAATTTTAATCATCAAGGAATGTTTATGATATACGGAAATCCTGACCTAAAACCCGAAAATGCGATTTTTTCTTCACTCTCTGCCGAATACACAAAGAAAACATTAAACGTATCATTGACCGCATTTTATAATTCAATAGATGATAAAATTGAATGGATTAAAAGGATAAATGAAGAGGCAGATCCTTCGCTTGAATATCATTATGTAAATATTGGTGAAGCTTTAATAAAGGGGGTTGAGTCAAGTGTCTCTTTTTATATAATGAATAATCTTCTTACAAAAGTAAGCTATGTTTATACTGATGCCGAAGATAGAACAACAGGCCTGCAGATGTGGGATAATAGTAAGCATTCCGGGACATTTGCTCTTACTTATAAGGTACGGAATATAAAATATCCTTTTAGTATCAGCCTTAACGCAAGGGCAGCTTCGGGGAAACTCCAGCAAGAGGCAGAAACAGAAACCGATGAGCAAACAGGAAAAGAGGTTACAACCATAACTAAAAACGAGACGGAGCCCTATTCCTTGTGGAAGTTGACTTATAACCAGGATTTTCAGGTTACGAAAAAAGTTAAAACCCGAATACAACTAGGACTGAATAATATTTTCGATTATACTGATAATGAGGATTTTGCTGTAATTGATTCTGGACGGAGAATTGCGGCAGGCATAAAATTTATTTTCTAACAATTAAAGATGAAACAGCCCATGGCTGAGATAATAATTGAGACACATACGTGCATGACTGATATTTTATCTCACCCAATAAATGGGCTGTACAAAAATTTAGACAGATGAAACGACCATGAATTTTAGCATTTTAAAATACACTCACAAAAATGATTTAAATTCATCGGGAGTTACATCTTATACCCAATAAATAAACAATTTTAATAAAATGAAAAACATGAAAGACAAAAAAAGTTTATTAATAGTACTGATGATAGTACTATTTTCAGGATTTATTGTATCGTGTAGCGATGATGATGATGACCCACAGCCAACAGAAAGTAAAACTTTCTCTCTTTATACAAAAGATTATACCAAATGGTATTATTTTTCATTCGAAGAAAATGATACTATCGGATCTGGTTCTGCTAATCCTACCGATTCGGATGATGCTTCGTGGAAAAAACGTACCGACTGGGATCTTGCTTTTCACTATAAAGATGTAAGGACGAATAGTGGCGTATCGGGGAATGGAGACGGTGGTATGCTCGAAGCATCTTCTGTGAAATTTGACAGTGTTCTTGTTGCTCCTACCACTGGATACACTGTTGATGATAGTCTGGATATACGATTAACCTCAGCAATGCCTCCTGTTTATACAACTTCAACTGCAAATTCTGTTTGTGACGATTGGGCTTCATATAATCATAGTGAAGGTGCGTGGGTGTTTGTGAAAAAGGTTTTTATTGTAAAAACGGCTGATGGAAAATATGCTAAAATTTGGCTGAAAAGTTTTCTTGATGATGAAGACAATTCCGGCACTATTACCATGCAATATGCTTATCAATCTGATGGTAGTACAAGCCTGGAGTAGAATAAGGAACGTTTTATAAAAAACGATTCCAACAAAGGCATTCTTCTGCAAAAAAAAACACTGAATAGAGTAAAATTGGCTTTCCAATTTTCTCTTCAGTGTTTTCTGCATTTTTCAGGAACAGGGCAGAAAAAATTAATACGAATAGTGGAGATACATGATTGAATAGTCTAGAAAAAAATAAATCAATTACTTAATACGACATAATGAACAAAAAAAGATTTCTTTCTCTTTTATTGTTAATCCTTATTTTAACAGCAGTTTTTGGGGTATATAAAAAATACATCGCTCCCACCAAAGTTGCTATTGTATCCACTCCCGGATTTATGCTCGAAAAAATGGAGCGGGCAAATACCAACCGCTGGGTAAAAACAGAAAGGCTCGAACTCAACGAGATGGATAAACTGAAACGATATCCTTTTGCCTTGGTGCGTGGGCACGGTATTCGCATTTCGCCCGAACAGCTCGATTTTATACGCGAAGCAAGTGCTAAAGGTACAAAAATATATGTGGCAGATGTAACCAATCCTGAGTACGACCTTACCAACCTTGCAGGAAAAGAACTCGATTATATTACTGACTTAATGGAAAACAAAGGCGCGAAAAATTTTCGGAGCTTTTTTAATTATATCCGCACAAAAGTCGACAAAAAGAAGTGTTTCCTTCAACCTTACGATAATGCGGTAATTTTTCCCGACGATTTTCTTTTTCATCTCGAAGAAGATAAAACTTTTGCTACCGTTGAAGCCTATGAAAAATATTACCGCGAAAAAGGTTTCTATAAAGAAGGGAGGCCGAAAGTAGCACTTCTTGCAGGGAATATTAATATGCAAAATTCCAACTCGGAGCATACGCTGAAACTGATAAAAGGACTCGAAGCTCAAAATTTGAATGTATATCCTGTATGCTCTTTTCTTGGTAAGAAAAAACTTGATTTTTTTGATAAGATTAAGCCCGATATTGTGTTGGTACGCCCGCACGGAAGGCTTGTTATGGGCGGGGGAGACATTGCTGTTGAATGGCTGAAAAAACATAATATCCCGGTACTTACCCCGCAAACCATTTATGGCGAATACGACAAATGGCTGAAAGACCCGCAAGGCATGTACGGCGGAATTTTGGGCATGAGCATTGTAACACCCGAGTTGGACGGAGCTGTGGCTCCTTATGCAATTATTGCCCAGTTTAGAAATGAATCCGGCAATCTTATTTTCGACGGCATTGATAATCGTATCGAAAGCTTTTGTGAGATGACGGCTAAATGGCTGAAATTGCAAACCACTAAAAATAGAGATAAAAAAGTAGCCATTTACTATTTTAAAGGACCCGGAAAAAATTCGCTGGTTGCATCGGGTATGGAAGTTATGCCTTCGCTGTTTACCGTATTGAAAAAATTACAATCCGCAGGTTATAACCTTGATGGCCTGCCTGCCACAAAAGACGAATTCGAAAAAATAATAATGAAACGAGGACCGGTTCTTGGCCCTTATGCACACGGGGCTTTTGCCGATTACCTCGAAAATGGCGAGCCTGTTTTGGTCGAAAAATCGGCCTACGAAAAATGGTGCAGCAAAGCCATGCCAGCTCAATTATACCATAATGTGGTAAAAAAATACGGAGAAGCTCCCGGAGAATATATGGACGTTGAAAAGAACGGGAAAGAATACATTGCCGTTACTGCTGTACAATTTGGAAATGTTTGCCTGTTGCCTCAACCCCTGCCCGGAATTGGTGAAAATACGCAGGAGTTGGTACATGGCGCCAAGGTGGCTCCGCCTCATACCTATATTGCTTCGTACCTGTGGACAAGGTTTGGTTTTAAGGCCGATGCTGTTTTTCACTTCGGTACACACGGAAGCCTTGAGTTTACGCCCGGGAAACAAGTTGTTTTGTCGGATTACGACTGGGCCGACCGCCTGATTGGAACAACACCACATTTCTATAACTACACCATCAACAATATTGGCGAAGGGATAATTGCCAAACGTCGTACTTATGCCACGCTGATAACCTACCTTACCCCACCGTTTATGAAAAGCGGCCTGAACGACGACCTGGAGCAGCTGCACAATAAAATGGACAAGTACAGCAGTTTGCCCGATGGGCCGGTGCGAGAACAATATGCCGTTTCAATAAAAGAATTGTCCGAGAAACTGAACATTCACCGTGCCCTAAACCTTGATTCCACGAAGGCATATAACGGTAGCGATATTCATAAAATCCACGAATATCTCGAAGAAATAGAAGAGGAAAAAGTTACTGCCGGTTTGTATACGCTGGGCGTTCCTTATTCCAACAAAAAACTGGATAATTCGGCGCGTTTAATGTCGCTCGACCCGGTTGCTTTTTCGCTGGCCGAGCTTGATTTATTGCGTGGGAAAATTACATCCGTACAATATCAGGATGCTATGTTTGTGTCGAAACATTACAGGCCGGTAGCAACTCGCATTATCAACAGGGCAATGGAAGTCAGCAATCCGCAGTCAATAATTAATACGCTGATGACAGCCGACGAGCGCAGCATGGCTCAAAAGTGGAAAACCGAAAACAAAGATTTTGATTTAATGGCATTAATGATGAGCCGTACGCATGGCGAAAAAGAAAACGGCAAGTCGGTTGATGAGACGAAATTACAGGGTTTAATTGTAAATCTTTGCGCACAACCGAAAAATCGAGATTATATAGTAAAGTTGAAATCGGATAAAACTTTCGAAAAATCGTCGGCAATGCTCGACCCTGCCAAACGGAAAAAAGCCCTGAAAATGGCGGATAAAATGAGAAAAATGGTGCCCGAAATGTACGAGGCTATCTCAATTGTTAAGCAACCCGAAATGCTGAAACTCTTGCAGCTAATGCAAGACAGTTTGTTAAGGCAAAAAACGTTTGAGTTGCTTGACGATAAAAACCTTGCCGAAAAAATTAAGGCAGAACATGAGGAGCTGTTGAGAAATATCGCGGACAAGTGCGATTTGCCCGAAAATGAAAAGTGGTTCAGTCGAATTTTTTCCGGGAATATTTCAGCACAAATAAAAGAACTTCCAGTCGACACTTTGAAAAAAGGATTAAAAACTCTTGAGTTTATTCAAAAAAACACAGCGTGTTTAAAATACTGCTCGAATAAGGTCTATGCCGAACAGTTTGCGAAAAAGAAAAATTGGGATTCAAAATTTAATGCGGCCGGAAAAATTTTAAAAAATATTATTGCTGAAAAAGAAGCACGCATTGAACGTTACTCCAAAGCTGTGCTTAAATTGGAAGAAACCATATCGAATGCCCGGAAAAATAAAGAAAATCTGGCCGTTAGCCCTGCCAAAGAGCTGGATGCTGTATTGAATGCCTTAAACGGAAGATATACCGCTCCGTCGTCGGGAGGCGACCCTATTGTAAACCCACTGGCTCTGCCAACCGGAAGGAATATGTATGCCATAAATGCCGAACATACGCCGTCTGACGAGGCCTGGAAAGTAGGAAAACGACTGGCAAACTCATTGCTCGAAAAAGAAAAGGCATTGAAAGGGCATTATCCGGAAAAAATTAGTTTCACGCTTTGGTCTACTAATTTTATAACAACCGAAGGAGCTACCATTGCCCAGATTCTTTATTTATTGGGAGTAGAACCTGTGCGCGACGGTTTTGGAACGGTGCGTAACCTGAAATTTATCCCGACAGAAGAATTAGGACGCCCGCGTATTGATGTGGTTATACAAACTTCCGGACAATTGCGCGATATTGCCGCCTCTCGCCTCGATTTGATAAAAAAAGCGATTGATATGGCGGCCGAAGCCAACGATAACGATAGCTTGAATTATGTGAAAAGGGGGATGGAAAATGCCGAGAAGTATTTGCTGAAACAGGGATTTTCTCCTCTTGATGCCCGTAAATTTTCATCGAAACGTGTTTTTGGTGGGGTAAATGGCAATTACGGTACCGGGATTATGGGACTGGTTGAAAAAGGAGATGCCTGGGACGACGAACAACAAATTGCCCGGCAGTACATTAACAATATGGGCGCAATTTACGAAAGTGGCGAAAACTGGGGAACATTCCGAAAAGGAATTTTTGAAGCTGCCCTGCAAAATACCGAAACGGTAGTGCAACCACGTTCGAGCAATACCTGGGGACCGCTTAGTCTCGACCATGTTTACGAATTTATGGGTGGAATAAATTTGGCTGTTCGAAATGTAACCGGCAACGACCCAACGGCCTATTTCAATGATTTCAGAAATATAAGCCGCCCTAAAATGCAGGAACTGAAAGAGGCGATTGGCGTTGAAACCAACTCAACGGTTTTCAACCCGAAATACATAAAAGAACTGCTGAAAGGAGAGGCCTCTTCTATGGATAAATTTGCTGAAATATTTCGGAATACTTATGGCTGGAATGTGATGAAACCTCAGGCTATCGATAATTATATATGGGATTCCTATTGCGCTATTTATGTGAACGACAAGTATAAACTGAACGTGAAAAAACGCTTTGAGGAAGAAAATCCCTATGCCCTGCAGGAAATGACTTCGGTTATGCTCGAAACAGCACGAAAAGGCTATTGGAAAGCAAGTGAAAAACAATTGAAGGACGTGGCCGGGTTGCATGCCGAACTGGTGAAAAATTACAAGGCCGGATGTAGCGAATTTGTGTGCGATAATGCCAAACTCCGAACCTTTATTGCACAACATTTAAGTGCTAATGAGGCCAGTCAGTATCAACAGAACATTAAAGAAGCACGCGAAGTTAAAATTAACCAAAATAGGAAAAATGTAGTGCTGAAAAAAGAGGAAACGCAAAAAACGAAAAATAAACAACAAAAAGGACAGGAAGAGGAACAAAATAATTTTACATGGCTGTTTGTTATCGGGATTATCCTGTTGCTTGGGGTGTTTTTTGCAATGAAAAGGAGGAGGGAGTAGTTGGCAGTAGCAGGCTCAGTTAACAGTAATTTAACCATATTTCTACTTTTAACGACTTATATAAGTTAGGGATGATGGTTCAATTTAAATTACAGAACAATATAGTAGATAAAATATTGCGTTTTTAGTTAAAATAAAGTAACTCGCAGCTCGTAGCTAAAAAAAATGAACAAAACAATACGGATATCACGGATCACTACCCTCTGGATTTTAATAATGACAGGGTTAATTTATCACACTGTTTTGCACCTCGCGCCTATATTTTATGGGATCGATATTGTAAAAAAAAATGCTACAGGACAGATGCCTTTAAGCATGGTACTAACATTCGGGTTGGCTTATTTTATACCGGTTGTAGCAATTGTATCAATACGATTTTTGCAAAACTCATGGGGGAGGGTAATTAACCTGCTGTGTGCGTTGTTTGTTTTGTTGATAAATACAGCGCATGTTTCGGAGTTGTTTATAGCTCAGAAAACAGATCCAACACAGCTGTTTGTACTTATTCCCGAATTTCTGCTGGCGGTATTGTTAAGTGTCGATTCGTGGAAGCTATGGAAACCGGGGGAAAAAAAACGCAGAAGCGTTAAGAAAATGATAGCAGGCGATCGGATGTGTCGCTGGCAGTCCCGGAGGAACGAAAGTATGGTCGGTTGAAAATGCCCGCTACACTGGGATAAAACTCCGTAGGAGCGACACTTGAAAGCAGGGAGAACAGATTTCAGTTAAAATAAAATATAAAATGCAGGGAAAAGTCTGTTAATTAAAAAATAAAATGGAATTACTTTTTCAAATAATAATTATTCTGGCAGTAATAAAATACTGTTTAAAAGCCGGATTTTTTAATCATTGGGGAGGTATAGCTGCTTATGCGCTTTTTGTGTCTGTGCTTGCTGTAGCATTCTATCCGTTCATAATAAAAACCAACAGCAATGTTTTTGAGGAACTTCTTGCCGACAAAAAAAGTATCTCGAATGTGGCAGTGTTGATTACCATCGAAGCCATTAGCGGAATGTTGATTAGCATTGGTATGTTGGGGAACCTTTTCTCTCGGAAAAAACAAAAATGGATAAAGGTGTTGAAATTAACTCCCGGAATATTAATTGCCGGGGCTGTGTATTATATCGAACTAACCGTTTTTAGAAGTTTTGCCGGAGTGAATTTTGCTTGGCTGGCAATAATTTTTGCCGGTGTATTTTTAACAGGAACATTGTTGTTGACCTACCTAATAAAAAATTTGCTCCCGGATAACGGAACACGTTTCGAATTAAAATTTTTAACCAATGTGGTATTGTTGCTGCTGTCTGTTTTTTTGAATGCCGGGCTTGCCGATTACAACACCGGTAATTATCGGGCAAACCCCGAATTTATGAAACTGGGCGTCTTTACAGCAATTGCAGCCACTGGCTTTATTTTAGGATTTATATTATTCAAAAACAAAAACATTTTCAGGAGGAAAAGGAGGTGAGGGGTAGTCGCAGTTGTAGGACTCCGGTCTTCTGTCTCCCGGCTCCAATTTCCCTATTTTTAACTTCATTATTATGGACATTATTACAAACTCGCTTTACTGGCTTTCAACCGGGCTTTTAGTGCCGGTAATTGTTTTACTTTTATTATTTTTTGTTAGGGCTCTTTTGCTTGGCGGAAGTTTTTATGGACAGTTTATCAATAGGAATAAAAACAACCAGGAAATTAAAAAGCAACTGAAAGAACGGGAATTTCAGGATTTATCGTTTGAACATGTTACTGAAAAACAAAAGCAAAATAACGATTTGCTGCTTACCATAACCGAAATGCTTGACGACAGTAAAAGCCAGGCACGTTTAAATAAGCTAATTGGCGACTACGAAATTATTGCCGACAAAGACCTTGGAAAATCGCGGACTCTAACCAAACTTGGCCCAATGTTGGGGCTAATGGGGACGCTTATCCCAATGGGGCCGGCACTGGTTGGGCTGGCAACCGGCGATGTAGCTTCGATGGCCAGCAATATGCAGGTGGCTTTTGCTACCACCGTAATCGGTATTTTTATTGGTGCAGTGGGCTTTATCACCCTCCAAATTAAGCAACGTTGGTATGCCGATGATATGAACACTCTTGAGTTTATCGCCGATTCGATTATGGAAGAGCAAACAGCCTAGGGGAAAGGCTAATAGCTCTCAGCTAATAACTCAAAAAATAAAAAAATGAGAAAGCGACGATTGTTAAGAACACAGGAAGATAGCGATCCTTTATCGGTTTTGACCAATTTGTTTGATGTATCAATGGTATTTGCGGTGGCCTTGATGGTTGCCCTGGTAACACGTTATAAAATGAATGAAGTATTTTCGAAAGACGATTTTACGATGGTGAAAAATCCCGGAACCGAGCAAATGGAAATCATTACTAAAAAAGGCGAAAAAATAGAAAAGTATAAACCCTCCGAAGATGACGAAAAGAGCGGAACACGAGGAAAGAAGGTGGGGGTGGCCTACCAGTTGGACGATGGGCAGATTATTTATGTGCCGGAGTAGAACCGGTTTCTGATACTCAATCCAGATTGTTTCTCGGGAATAAAAGAGCAGCCTTCGCTAATTTATACGAAATTATTTCTTTTTCAATTCCAAATTTTTGTAATATTTGTAGCGTGTTTGGGCTGTTTTTTTTGATTTTGATAATTTGGAATTTAAAAGTGAGGTACATTAAAACTGTTATTCTGTGTTTTAGTCTTGGAATTTTTCTGAGTTCCTGCATCCAAAATCCTTGGAAAAAAAATGTTTCGGAACAATTCTCCGGCTCCGAAAGCTGCATCGAATGCCACGAGAAATTTTACAAATTATGGTCGCCGTCATACCACGGACAGGCAATGATGCCTGTCGATTCGCAGTTTATTGCCCAACATTGTTTGCCCGATAGCCCGCCAATAAAAGTAGAAGGACATTTTTTTTCGGTTGAATTCCGGGATTCGGTAATGACAATGTTCGAGAAAGACGAGCAAAAAATCGTAAAGAGTTATAAGATATTGTGGGCAATGGGAGGACATAATGTATATTGTTTTCTTACGCCTCTTGAGAAAGGAAAGTTGCAGACAATCCCGTTGGCTTACGATGTCAATCGTAAGTCCTGGTTCAATTATCCTGAATCGGCTATTCGAAATTTTGGAGAAGGGCATTCCAAAGATAAGGCCTTGCCCTGGAAAGATCCGATGTTTTCGTTCAATACCGGGTGTTACAGTTGCCATGTGAGCCAGTTAAGTTCCAACTTCGATTTAACTAGCGGGACTTACCACACTACCTGGCGCGAAGCCGGCATTAACTGTGAAACCTGTCATGGCCCGGGCGAAGAACATATTCGCGCCTGCCGGGGGTTAAAAGAAGGGGAAGTCCCCAAAGATATGAAACTGATTGTTACTTCATCTTTCACACCACAGCAGCACAACGATGCCTGTGCCCCCTGTCATGCCAAGATGAACCCGATTACGCCGTCTTACAGGCCGGGCGATAAATTTTTTGATAATTATAATATTACCACGCTCGAAGATCCCGATTTTTATCCTGACGGACGAGATTTGGGCGAAAACTATACCATGACTGCATGGATGATGAATCCCTGTGCCCAAAAGAGCGACCTGAATTGTATTACCTGTCATACCTCCAGTGGCCGCGATCGGAATAAGGACAATCCTAATCAGGCCTGCGTAAAGTGTCACCGGGATAAAGTATTGAATTTTGAAGCCCACAGCCGACATAAGCCTGAGGCCGGCCTTACCTGCATCAGTTGTCATATGCCCAAACGCGAATTTGTCGGGCATTTTCTTCGTAGCGACCACTCTTTCCGGCCGCCAATGCCCGAAGCTACCATTCGATTTGGATCGCCCAATGCCTGCAACTCATGTCATACCGATAAATCGCCTCAATGGGCGAATGCAGAGGTGAAAAAACGAAAAAACAGCAATTACCAAGACGAAACGTTGAAGTGGGCACAGCTGATAAAAGAAGCTCGTGAGCAAAACTGGAAGAATGTTGATCGAATGTACGAGTATATAAGGAATCCAAAGTCCGAAATCGTAGTTGTTAATTCGTTAATCCGCTTACTTGGTAATTATAATAATGAATCGAAAACAGGGGTATTCATTCATGCGCTCAGCAATAAGTCGGAACTGGTGAGGGCTTCGGCAGCACATGGTTTGATGGACTTTACTACCCCAGAAGTAAAAAAGGCACTACTCCAGGCCTGTCAGGATGAAATACGATTGGTGAGAATACAGGCAGTTAGTGCGATTCTAAGTTTTCCGCCCGAAAGCTTTACTGTCGACGAACAGGCAATAATCGATAAAGCCGAGAAAGAATACGTGACGTCTATGAAAACCAGGTTAGACAATTGGAGTAATCATTATAATTTGGGAATTTATTACCAGCAGAAAGGAAATGTGCCGGCAGCATTAAATGCGTATGAAACCGCTTCTCGTTTGTATCCCAAAGCTGTTTTGCCTCAAATAAACAGTAGCCTGTTGTATGCCTGTACCGGGCATCCCGAAAAAGCCGAAGCAAAATTAAGGGAGGTTCTGAAATTTGAACCGAAAAACGAAATTGCAAACCTGAACCTGGGACTTTTGTTGGCAGGGCAGGGAAATATGGAGGAGGCAGAGCTGGCATTGATGAAAGCTTTGGACGCGAATCCTTCCGGACAACCAGTTGCTGCAAAAAATTTGAGTGTAATTGCCGGTCAACGTAACGATTTCCGGAATGCCGTGAAATATGCTGAAATAGCCAGTAAGGCGCAGCCCGCGAATCCTGAATATGGATATACTCTTGCTTTTTACCAATTGAAAAACCGGCAAAAATCAAAGGCAATAACTACGCTGAAAGCTATTCTTAAAGATAATCCCGGGTATATAAATGCAATTCAACTTCTTGCCGGGATTTACCAAGACGATGGAGATAAAAACAAAGCTCTTCAGCTTTATCAGGAAGCATTAAATGCGGCAACACTTACTGCTCCGGAAAAAGCTTACATCCGGCAAATGATGGGTAAAATACAACCGTAATAATTATATTGTCAGGTAAAAATCAAAAGATATTAAAGTACGTCAATTGCCGTCTCGCTGTTAGTGTTAACTCTGTCATTTCGGGCAAAGCGAGGAATTTCCTGAATTTGCCTTAAATAAATCGGTTTATTTGTAATTTTATATGATTGAATAAATTCTTTGGCTCTGTTTTTTATTAGCTCCACAATTTTTTAAACAGTTCGTTTTAGTCTTGATACTTATACTTTAATACTAATCTAACCTCTAAAATCTAACATTCCTTTTGATTAATGTGCATCCAGCCAGTTATCCGCAGCATTCATCTCCACAATTAGCGGGATACCAATGTTTACTGCATTTTCCATATTTCGTTTTACCAGTTCTTTCATCGCTTCCAGTTCTGACAGGCAGGCGTCGAAATTGAGCTCATCATGCACCTGTAAAATCATTTTTGATTTTAGTTTTTTGTCTTCCATTTCGCGGTGAATATTAATCATCGCTATTTTAATAATGTCGGCTGCCGAGCCTTGTATTGGGGCATTAATTGCATTTCGTTCTGCCATTCCGCGTACCACGGCATTGGCCGAGTTTATGTCTTTCAGGTAGCGCCTGCGGCCTTTAATGGTTTCCACATAGCCTTTTTTTCCGGCTCGTTTTATTTGTTCATCCATATATTTTTTCACTTTCGGGAAAGTTTCGAAGTAGCCGTCAATTAATGTTTTGGCTTCAGTGCGTGGAATGTTTAAGCGTTGCGAAAGCCCAAATGCAGAAATGCCATAAATGATACCGAAATTGGCCGTTTTTGCTTTGCGTCGCATATCTTTGGTAACTTCATTTTCGTCTACTTTATAGATTTTTGCAGCAGTAAGGGAATGAATATCTTTCTCTTCATTAAATGCTTGTTTCATCTCTTCGTCGCCACTAAGGGCTGCCATAATACGCAATTCTATCTGGGAATAGTCGGCCGAAAGGAAAATATGTTCATTGTCGGAAGGAATAAAAGCCTTGCGTATCTCGCGTCCGCTTGCATCTCGGATTGGAATATTTTGCAGGTTTGGATTGCCGGAACTCAGTCGTCCGGTAGCTGCAATGGCCTGGTTGAAAGATGTGTGGATTTTTTCTGTATTTTTATTCACCAGCAGCGGCAAGGCTTCTACGTAGGTCGAAAGTAATTTTTTCAATCCCCGGAAATCCAATACTTTCTGGACTATGGGATGGCGGTCAATCAATCGCACCAGTATTTCTTCGGAAGTGGAATATTGTTTGGTCTTTGTTTTTTTGGCTTTACTGTCAATCTTTAGTTTTTCAAACAGGATTATTCCCAGTTGCTTGGGCGATGCCACATTGAATTCTTCCCCGGCCATGTTGATGATTTCTTTTTCAATGCCGATGATTTGTTCGCGTAAGATAACCGCATATTTATTTAGTTCTTCTGAATTGAGTTTTACGCCGGCATTTTCCATTTTAGCTAAAACCGGCACCAGTGGCATTTCAATTGTATCGAACAATTCGCGTACCTCCGACTCGTCCAGTTTCGGGTCAATTGCATTTTTTAGTTGCAATGTTAAATCCGCATCTTCGCAGGAATAATCGCGCAATTTTCTGGCAGGAACCGAACGCATGCTAAGCTGGTTTTTGCCTTTCTTTCCAATCAGGTTTTCGGTTGGTATTTTTTCGTAATCCAGGTATTGCAGGCACAGCAAGTCGAGGTTGTGTTTCATGTCGGGCTGCACCAAGTAGTGTGCCAGCATGGTATCGTAGAGTTTTCCCTTTACCTCGATGTTGTAATTGCTCAGCATCAGTATGTCGTATTTTATGTTTTGCCCGATTTTTGTCACCTTTTCATCTGCAAAAATTTCCCGAAATTCGTTGATTACTACCTGCGCTTCTGTGCGGTCTTTAGGAAGAGGTACACAATAAGCTTCATGCGGTTGGTAGGCAAACGATAGGCAAACAATTTCGGCACTGTGCGTATCAAGTCCGGTCGTTTCCGTGTCAAAACAGAATTCATTCTGTACCGCCAGTTCTGCCCGCAGGCTGGCTCGCTGCATTTCATTTTCAACGAGGAAATACTGATGGGCAACGCTACTGATGCTTTTGTGCGATTTTTGAGTTTCTGCTGTTGTTTCCTGCAGACCAAACAAAGTGCCTTGCATTGAAGGTTGAGCCTGTGGCTGTTCTCCCAGGTCAAGACGAGAAATAAGCGTTCTGAATTCCAGTTCTTCCAATATTTTTTTCAGCTCTTCTTTGTTGAACTCACCACGCATAAGTTCTTGTTCTTCGAACTTAACCGGAACATCCGTAATAATTGTAGCCAGTGTTTTTGACAGGCGTACCTGTTCCTCGTGGGCTTTTATATTTTCTTTTTGTTTTCCTTTCAGTTTGTCGGTATTCTCATAAAGTTTTTCAATACTCCCGAATTGGGCAATAAGTTTTTGTGCCGTTTTGGGGCCAATGCCAGGGCACCCCGGAATATTATCGGCAGTGTCGCCCATCAGTCCTAAAATATCAATAACCTGTTTGGCATCATCAATACCAAAGTTTTCTTTTACCTGTTCCAGTCCCCATATCTCGGCATCTCCTCCTGCTTTTCCGGGTTTGTACATCCATACATTTTCGGCAACCAGTTGAGCATAATCTTTGTCCGGGGTCATCATGTAAGTTACGAACCCTTCTTTTTCGGCTTTTTTTGCCAATGTTCCAATTACATCGTCGGCTTCAAATCCTTCTTTTTCAATAATCGGTATATTCAATGCCTTAATAATTTTGCGGATATAAGGAATTGATATTCTTAAATCTTCGGGCATTTCTTCACGGTTAGCCTTATACTCCTTGTACATTTTATGCCTGAATGTAGGAGCCGAAACGTCGAAAACCACCCCTATGTAATCCGGATTTTCTTTCTCAAGCACCTGTACGATGGTATTGGTTACTCCCAGCATGGCTGAGGTATTCATTCCTTTTGAATTGAAACGGGGATTACGGATAAAAGCGAAGTAACTACGGTAAATTAAGGCGTAGGCGTCAAGTAAAAAAAGTTTTTTGGGATGGATATCAGGCATGATCTTATTTTTTGTTTATTTTTTTATAATAGCTTGTTGCTTTTTTTGTTAAATATTTCATGAAATAATGATTTGATAATTAGTTTATTAATGAAAGTCAGTATCTCATATTTGGAAATCTAACAGTCTGTTATTTTACAAATGTAATAAATAACCCCCGACAATCCATTTTATAAGAGATTTGAAAGAATTGTCTGTCATTCAGAAAAACAAAAAAAAATAACGACCTAAGGAGCTACATTAAAAAATGAGCCTTGCTATGACGGGGGATGAAACGACCATGAATTTTAACATTTTAAAATACACTCACGAAAATGATTAAAATTCATCGGGAGCTACATCTTATACCGAATAAATAAACTATTTTAATAAGATGAAACAGCCTCAATGTTTAATCATTATCCCCGGCAAACCATTCGGCAAACGAATCCTGTGTTTCGTAAAGTCGCAGGCTGAAAAGCGAAACGTTTGCCGGAAGTTCGGGTTGCAGAATTTTTACGAAATGTAATACTAAGTTTTCTGAAGTAGGTTGAAAATCAACGACAATCAATCGCTCTGTCGTTTTTTTTAAGGCCTCAATATTTACTTTCGGAGTAAGATGATTAATAACCAGCGCATGATCGAAAGTATCAATAATTTTTTTGTTTACGATGTTTTTTAAACGGCCGAAATCAATTACCATGCCGTTTCTCGGATGGTCGTTATTGTTCCTTACTTCGCCAATTAACGTAACTTCCATACGATACGAATGTCCGTGGATATTCCGGCAAAGCCCGTCGTAATTATACAGCGCATGAGCCATCTCGAAACGAATTTTCTTTGTAACCCTAAGTGTTGGCATAGCATTCTTTTTTTTTGAAATGTGAAGTTACATTTTATTTCATAAAAATTAATTTTTATTGGACACTAATCATTTTTTATCGTACTTTCAGGCATTCCTTATCTAAAACAGTACGAATGAAAAAATATCAACCCAAATTAGTTAAAGACGATACATGGTTGCAGCCCTTTGCCGAAATAATATCGGCTCGCATGTCCGAGGCTGAAGCAAAAGAAAACGAATTAACAGGAGAACAAAGTCTTGCCGAATTTGCGTCGGGGTATTTATATTTTGGCCTGCATAAAACAAACAGCGGCTGGGTAATCCGAGAGTGGGCGCCCAATGCTACGCATATTTTTTTAGTTGGAACTTTTAATAATTGGGAAGAGATGGCTGCTTATTCTTTTCAGCATCTTGATAATGGCGTTTGGGAACTCGCTCTTGATAAAAACGCATTGCATCATGGAGACCTTTATGCTTTGCATATCCACTGGTCGGTTAATTACGGGAAACGTATTCCCGCATGGGCCACCCGCGTTGTTCAGGATAATGAAACAAAAATATTTAATGCGCAGGTTTGGGCTCCCGATGAGCCCTGGCAATGGAAGAACCCTGATTTTGCCGGAACAGAAGAACCTCCTTTGATTTACGAAGCCCACATCGGGATGGCAGGCGAAGAACCCCGGGTGCATACTTACAATGAATTTAGAACGCAAATGCTGCCGAGGATAAAGGCTAACGGCTACAATACCGTTCAGCTGATGGCCATCCCCGAGCATCCGTATTATGGAAGTTTTGGCTATCATGTCTCCGGTTTTTTTGCCGCTTCGTCGCGCTTTGGAACGCCCGATGAATTGAAACAACTGATTGACGAAGCTCATGGTATGGGGATGGCGGTAATTATGGATTTAGTGCATTCGCATGCTGTGAAAAATGAGGTGGAAGGCCTGGGGAAATACGATGGTACACGTTACCAGTTTTTTCATGAAGGGCCCAAGGGCGAACATCCGGCATGGGATTCTTATTGTTTCAATTACGGCAAAAACGAAGTGCTCCATTTTTTGTTGTCGAACATTAAATTTTGGATAGAAGATTACAAGTTCGACGGATTCCGTTTCGACGGGGTTACCAGTATGCTGTATTTCAATCACGGCTTAGAGCTCGCTTTTACCTGTTACGACGATTATTTTAGTCCGAATGTCGATTTTGAAGCAACTACTTATCTTACTCTTGCCAATAAACTGATGAAAGAACTAAATTCCAGGTCGATTTCCATTGCCGAAGATATGAGCGGGATGCCCGGACTGGCTTCGCCTGTTGCTAACGGCGGATTGGGATTTGACTTCAGAATGGCAATGGGGATGCCGGATTTCTGGATAAAAACCATTAAAGAAAAAACAGACGATGAGTGGGATGTTGGCGACATTTTTTATCAGCTTACCTCGAAACGACTTGAAGAAAAGGTGGTGAGCTATGCTGAATCGCACGACCAGGCTCTTGTTGGCGACAAAACAATCATATTCAGGCTGATTGACAAAGAAATGTACTTTAGCATGCGTAAAGATCAGCCCAATCTTATTGTTGATAGGGGAATGGCTCTCCACAAAATGATACGTTTGGCAACAGCAGGCGCTGCCGGAGGTGCTTACCTGAATTTTATGGGAAACGAATTTGGGCATCCCGAGTGGATTGATTTCCCGCGCGAAGGAAATAACTGGTCGTACAGCCATGCCCGTCGCATCTGGAGCATTGCCGAAGCACCCGAATTAAAATACCACTGGCTTTACGATTTTGACAAAGAAATGATTCAGCTAATTCGTGAAAATAAGTTGTTAACCATTCCTTCGGTTGATTTGGTATACGAGCATAAGCCCGACAAGGTGCTGGCTTTTCATCGCGGACTTTTTCTTTTTGTTTTCAATTTTCATCCCAGCCAGTCTTTTACGGATTATGGCATTCCTTTGGGAGCAGGGAAATACAAGATTGTGTTGAATACAGATTCGGGCTGCTTTGGCGGCTACGATCGTGTAAACGAATCGATTAGCTATTATACCTTGCCTCTGAACAAAACCGATAGCCAGCATTATCTGAAATTATACCTTCCGGCACGGACTGCCATGGTATTTAAAAAGGTAGATATTCCAAAAGTGAAGTAATAAAGTGAGAAAAACAAAACTCCATACTGAAGTAGAAATTCCCCGTTATCCATGGAAAATAGGATATTCCGGGCAATGTATGTTCATAGGCTCCTGTTTTACCGAGAACATCGGGCAAAAAATAGAGGCGCTGAAAATGCCAGCCGATATTAATCCTTTCGGAATTTTATATAACCCTGTATCGGTAGCCAACGGGCTTGAAATGCTTTTGCATGAAAAGCATTTCATTGAAAATGATTTGATAGAATACAATGGGTTGTGGCACAGTTTTTACCATCATGGCCGTTTTTCAGCAATAAATAAAGATAAAGCCTTGCACAATATTAATGAACGACTGGCAGGATCGGCTCAAAAACTGAAAGGCACTGAGCTTTTGTTTATTACTTTCGGTACAGCATGGTTTTATCGCTACAAAACAACAGGACAAATTGTATCGAATTGTCATAAAATTCCGAACAACGAGTTCTCTCGGGAACGCTTGAGCGTTGCAGCTATTGTTGATTTGTATAAAAAACTTCTGCCTCAGATATGGGCAATAAATCCCCGTTTAAATGTGGTGTTTACGGTTAGTCCTGTCCGGCATTTAAAAGATGGTGCCGTCGAAAATCAACAGAGCAAAGCAACCCTTTTGCTAGCGGTTGATGAGTTGATAAAAACATTCGGGGGAAAGACGGCTTATTTTCCGGCCTATGAAATCGTGATGGACGAATTGCGCGATTACCGTTTTTATGCTTCCGACATGGCACACTTGGGCGATGTTGCGGTTAATTATATCTGGGATATATTTAAGGAAGCCTTTATTGAACAGCAAAGCCTTGAACTAACAGTGAAAATTCAGAAAGTGCTCAATGCTGTTCAGCACCGGCCTTTTAATAAGAATACAAAAAAGTATAAGGAGTTCCTGGAAAAATACAGCCAGATCATTGTCAGGCTTGAGCAAGATTACCCCAATCTTAACTTAAAATTAGAAAAAGAATATTTTCTCTGTCAACTAAGAGATTTCGGGTGATTCGATTAAAAAACATAATATAATTTATTTATTTTTACAGAACAACAAATGTTTTTCCCTCCATGGGGCTTTTTTGTTCTCATGGAAACAGGCGTTATTTTATTAAAGAAGAAACTTTACTGATATGCATTATTTAAGTTTTGATAAAGAGCAATTGATAAATTTGGAATATTCGTTATCAAAAGAAATTCTGCGAACGAATAAAGCCGGATCATATTTATGTACAACCCTGAATGGATGCAACACACGGAAATATCATGGGTTGCTGGTTAGTCCAATCGAAAATTTCGATGGTGAAAAGCATGTCCTGCTTTCGGCACTTGACGAAACCATTGTTCATAATAACGCCGAATTTAATTTGGGAATTCGTCGCTACCAAGGAGGAAATTACGAACCCAAAGGACATAAATACATCCGCAATGTAGAGTTCGGAAATGTGCCTGAAATAACCTATCAGGTAGGAAACATAACGCTGGTAAAAGAGCGCTTACTGGTCGAAAAAGAAGAGCAGGTGCTCATAAAATATACACTCGACGAAACACCGGAACCTGTGGTTCTACGTTTAAAGCCTTTTCTTGCATTTCGGAATATTCATGCTTTGAGCAAAGCCAATATGTTTGTAAATACAAAATTTGAAAAGATTGATGGAGGTATTGCAACCCGGCTTTACTACGGTTATCCAAACCTGAATATGCAACTAAGCAAAAGTGCCGATTTTGTGCCGGTTCCTGATTGGTATTACAATGTTGAATACCTGAAAGAATTGACACGTGGCTATGAATATCTCGAAGATTTATTTGTCCCCGGATATTTCGAATTAACTTTGAATAAAGGCGAATCTGTTGTCTTTTCTGCCGGGACAAAAGAGGCTAAAAGAATAGGGCTGAAACAGCGTTTTACCCGCGAATTTAACAAACGGGAAGACAAAGAAACTTTTGCGACTGCGCTGGAACATTCGGCAAGACAATTCATCTCTCATGACAAGAGGAATACTGCAATAATTGCCGGTTTCCCTTGGTACGGAAGCATTACCCGCCAAACATTTATTGCTTTGCCCGGTTTATGTTTATCTTTAAACGAACCACATTTGTTCGAAAAAGTATTAGATGCTTACCTGCGTTTTTTCAATGAAGGTTTTTTTCCCGACCGGATCAATAACAGGGAGCTGACCTATTATTCGGCCGACACATCGCTTTGGTTTATCTGGGCTGTTCAGCAACATGTGAAAAAAACAGGAAACGATTCGGAAATATGGGCAACTTATTCTCCTGCTATTCGGCGAATTTTAAAAGCCTACCATAATTCCGAATTGGGCTATGTGCGTATGAGAAAAGACGGGCTGATTGAAGCCGAAAAAGCCAACATTCCTCTTACCTGGATGAACGCGTCAATAAACGGGAATTCTGTTGTTCAACGCGCCGGAATGCCGGTTGAAATAAATGCGCTTTGGTTTAATGCCATTTGTTTTGCCCTTGATTTGGCGGAACGAACCGGAGACTCCGATTTTTTTAATGAATGGAAAAACTGGCGTGGGAAAATAGCTCAGGCTTTTCTTGTAAATTTTTGGGACGAAAGCCATGGACATTTGGCCGATTGCATACACAATGGCCGAAAAATCTGGGAAGTACGCCCCAATATGGTGATTGCTGCTGCGCTCGATTATAGCCCTTTGTCGAAAGAACAGCGAAAAAAAGTTTTGAGTGTCGCTAAAAAGAAATTATTGACAAATCGTGGGTTAAGAACCCTTTCTCCCGATCATTTGCGTTACATCGGAAGGGTTGAAGGCAGCCCGGAAGAACGCGAACATGCCATCCACATGGGAGCTGCCTGGCCTTGGTTAATCCAGTTTTTTGTGGAGGGGTATTTGAAAATTCATAAAAAAGGAGGTTTGCCTTTTGTGCGACATATTTTGGAAAGCTTTGAAAAAGAAATGACCGAAAATTGCGTAGGTACTGTTTCTGAGTTATACGACGGAGATCCTCCATATGCCGGCCGGGGAGCAATTTCCCAGGCATGGAGTGTGGCAGGGGTTATTTATGCGCTTGACAAAATACGGGAATGTGGAGAAGAGTGATTTCTTTAATTTGTGAATTAGGGAAGAAAAAAGAGAGGAATAAGTAATTGGGTGATTGAGGAGAAGAGTTTTTGGCGAATTTTGTAAATTCGTAATTTGGTGAGTTTGGGAATGAAAATTTGAAACGTAAGAAAAATAAACAATTTTATAAAATGAAGGTTTTAATGTTTGGATGGGAATTTCCTCCGCATATCTCAGGAGGGTTGGGGACTGCCTGTTATGGTCTTACAAAAGGGCTTTCCGAACTCGAAGATGTGGAGGTTACATTTATTGTACCCAAAGCATTTGGAGATGAAAACCAATCGGATATAAAGCTGCTGGGAGCCAATACTATTCCTATTGCCCGAAAAGATTTTCGCTTTCATAAAAACGGGAAAGGAATGGAGTGCCTGGAAGTTGACTCGCCAATTATTCCTTATATTACGGAAGATGAATTCTGGGAGCGAAAAAAGGGAAAATATGGCTTAGGGACACGTTTTGTCGAAGTCGACGGGAAATTGCAGGTTAAATTCAGCGGAAAGTACGGAGCCGGACTGATCGAAGAAATTAAAAATTATGCCCTGATTGCCGAAATTATTGCCAGAAAAACCGAATTCGATATTATTCATGCACACGACTGGCTGGCTTATCCGGCAGGAATTGCAGTGCAAAAGATAAGCAACAAACCTCTGGTTGTGCACGTTCATGCAACAGAGTTTGACCGTAGCGGAGGAAATGTAAACCCCGTGGTTTACGCTATCGAACGCGAAGGAATGGAACTGGCCGACAAGGTAATTACGGTTAGCAACCTTACACGCGATATTGTAACCGGTAAATATAATATTCCTGCAGAAAAAGTAGAGACCGTATATAATGCAGTAGAACCTTTGTTTGACGAGCCGGCTAATCTCCCGGAAAAAAGTATTAACGAAAAGATTGTAACCTTTTTAGGTCGGATAACCCTGCAAAAAGGCCCCGAATATTTTATCGAAGCAGCAAATCTTGTATTACAGAAAATACAGAATGTACGCTTTGTTATGGCCGGGAGCGGCGATATGCTTGATGCTATGATCGCACGTACTGCAGAATTGGGCATTGCCGACAAATTTCATTTTACCGGTTTTTTAGCCGGAAAAGATGTTCCCCGGCTTTTTAATATGACCGACGTTTTTGTAATGCCTTCTATATCAGAACCTTTTGGTATTGTCCCCCTTGAAGCCATGCAGTTGAAAGTGCCGGTTATTATTTCAAACCAGTCAGGAGTAGCAGAAGTGCTCGAAAATGTAATTAAAATCGATTTCTGGGATACATTTGCTATGGCCGATGCCATCTATGGTATTATAAGCTACTCATCTCTCTCCCTACATTTTAGCGAAGAAGGAAAAAGCGAGGTCGACCATCTGAAATGGATAAATTCGGCTCAAAAAGTGAAAGATATTTATGAAAGTGTATTATCCTAAAACACAAATAAAAAATGAAACGAGCAGCAATAAATAAGTATACTGCGACAAGATTATTGGTCTATGCGAGTTTTATGTGTTTATGCTGAAAAAAATTTAAAAAAACAAGAGAATGAAATTTATATGTTTATTTTTTGAAATACATCAGCCTTTCAGGCATCGCAGGTACCGTTTTTTCGATATAGGAAACGATCATTATTATTACGATGATTATTCGAATGAAACCACGATGATGCAGTTGGCAAAACAAAGTTACCTGCCAGCCAATATCCTGATGAGGAAATTGATAGAAAAGTACAAAGGAAAATTTAAAGTGGCTTATTCCATCTCCGGAACAGCTCTTGAATTATTTAAATTATATGCGCCCGAAGTAATTGATTCTTTCAAGGAATTAGCCCAAACCGGATGTGTTGAGTTTCTTTCCGAAACCTATTCGCATTCGCTGGCATCATTAAACGACCCCGAAAATTTTTCAGAACAGGTACGCTTGCACGACCAACACATTTTCGAGCTTTTTGGGCAGGAGCCTCGGGTGTTCCGAAATACGGAAATGATTTATTCCGACCGGATTGGAGACCAACTTGCCCAAATGGGCTTTAGTGCTATTCTTACCGAAGGTGCCAGGCAGGTGCTGGGCTGGAAAAGTCCGAACTTTTTGTATGTAAATGCGATTAATCCGCGATTAAAAGTGCTGATGCGCAACTTTAAGTTAAGCGACGATATTGCTTTCCGGCTTACCGATTCTAATTGGTCGGAATATCCCTTAACATCTGAGAAATTTTTAAAATGGATTGCCAGTCTCGAAGAAAGGGAAGAGGTAGTAAACCTTTTTCTCAATTACAATTTATTGGGAGAAGAGGCCATCCTCGATTTCTTTAAATCTTTTGCCAAAGAAGGTATTAAAAATAAAAAACTAAAATTTGCTACCCCTTCCGAGATTGTTGAAAAATTACAACCTGTATCAGCAGTAAGCACTCCTGCTCCCATTTCATGGGCCGATGAGGAAAGGGATTTAACACCCTGGCAAGGGAATGAAATGCAGAAAGAAGTGCAGGAAAAACTTAATGAATTAAATAAGCGCATGCTGCGTTGTCAGGATTCGAACTTGCTGAAGGACTGGTATTATCTGCAATCCAGCGACCACTTTCGGTATATGTCAACAAAACATTCTTCCGACAGTTCTGTATATGCCGAAAATCCGTTCGACACACCATACGAAGCATTTATAAATTATATGAATGTTCTTAGTGATTTTAAAATCAGACTGAACGCAGCAGTGCCGGAAAACCAGATCGAAACTGAAATTGCTATGCTTCAGCGTATTATTGATGAAAAAGATGCCAAAATACAGAAGTTGCAGGCTGATTTGGAACGCATCCAAAAATCGATAAAGAAAGGACCGGAAACAATCTTGTAAAGTGAATTAAAAGCATTCGTTAATTTCATTTTAAATGTTCAGCCCTATACCTTGAATAAATAACTAAAAAAGTATTTTTGCACATCAACAAACTCCTGGGATTTGGGAAAAATATGCTAAGAATAAGGGTGATGGGGTTTTCAGATTGCAGGTTAAAAATTTTTAAACATGACAACGAAAACAGGATTTATACAAGTGCCGGAGAGTAATGTTCCGGATTGGAAAAGAATTAGTGTTGAATCGAAATTACCGGAAACTTTGCAGCCATTGCGTGAACTTTCCAAAAACCTTTGGTGGGCATGGAGTACCAGGGCACGAAAATTATTTCAGTATATTGATCCCAAACTGTGGGAAGAATGTGAGCACAACCCAATTGTTTTATTCGACCAGGTTGATTATACCCGTTTAACCGAGCTTGAAAACGATGATGAGTTTTTGGGCAGGATGCATCATATTCATGGCGAATTAACCAGTTATCTTGACGAAAGAAAGACATTGGATGGCCCTGCTGTTGCATATTTTAGCATGGAGTACGGTTTGCACGACAGCCTGAAAATATTTTCAGGGGGGTTGGGAATACTGGCCGGTGATTACCTGAAAGAAGCCAGTGATTCAAAAGTTAACCTTGTTGCCGTTGGTTTGTTGTATCGCTACGGATATTTTAAACAGGTGCTCAATCAGTCTGGAGAACAAATTGCAAACTATGAAGCACAACAGTTCTCTAAAATACCCGTACAGCCGGTTTATACTCCCGATGGCAGTCAGCTTACTGTTGAAATAGAATACCCGGGACGTACATTATTTGCCCATGTGTGGGAAGTTAATGTTGGTTCTGTAAAATTATTTCTGCTTGATACCGATTATGATGCCAATAGCGAAGAAGACCGCTTTGTAACCCATCATCTGTACGGGGGGGATGAGGAAAACCGCCTGAAGCAGGAAATGTTGCTGGGGCTGGGGGGTATTCAGATGCTGAAAAAATTAGGCTATAATTGCGATATTTATCATTGCAACGAAGGACATGCTGCTTTTATCGGTATCGAAAGAATGGTTAATCTTATGCGTGAAGCATCGCTTTCGTACGCTGAGGCACTTGAAGTTGTACGTGCTTCAACAATATTTACAACTCATACCCCGGTTCCGGCAGGGCACGATTCGTTCTATAAAGACATGTTTCGTTATTACATGGATGCTTTTGCCGGAAGACTGGGTTTGAGATGGGAAGAATTTGAAATGCTGGGGAAAGCATCGCAGGATGAAGACCATTTTAATATGAGTTACCTCGCCTGTAATATGTCGCAGGGAATTAACGGGGTTAGTATGCTGCACGGCGATGTCAGCAAAGAAGTACTGAAAAACCTCTATCGTGGGTTTCTTCCCGAAGAATTGGAAATAGGTTATGTTACCAACGGGGTACATTATCCTACCTGGACTGCTCCTGAGTGGAAAGAAATTCATAAAAAATATTTTGGAGAAGAGTTTCCAGGAACACAATTGAATTTCGACGTTTGGAAAAACATTTATAATGCTCCCGACAGCGAAATATGGGAAACGCGAAAAACCTTGCGTTTAAGGTTAATCAATCATCTAAAACAGCGTTTTGCCGACAACTGGATTAAACGCCACGAAGATCCTAAGGTGGTTACCGAAATTATTGGGAAACTTAATCCGAATTCGTTGACCATCGGTTTTGCCCGCAGGTTTGCCACTTATAAACGGGCGCATTTATTGTTTCGTAACCTCGATCGTCTATCAAAAATTGTCAATAATCCTGAGCGTCCGGTGCAATTCATTTTTGCAGGAAAAGCTCACCCTGCCGATAAAGCAGGACAGGATTTGATAAAACGCATTGTTGATATTTCCAAACAGCCCGAATTCCGGGGCAAAATTCTTTTTGTGCAGAACTACGACATGAACCTTGCCAAATTTTTGGTGCAGGGAGTTGATGTTTGGATGAATACCCCCACCCGTCCGTTGGAAGCCTCCGGAACAAGCGGAGAAAAAGGCGTGATGAATGGAACCTTGCACTTCTCTGTTCTTGATGGTTGGTGGGTTGAAGGCTACCGTGAAAATGCCGGATGGGCATTGCCGGCAGAGAGAGCTTACGATGTGCAGGATTTTCAGGATGAATTGGATGCCGAAACCATTTATAATATCCTGGAGACAGAAGTGGTGCCTGCTTATTATTCCCGAAATAACGAAGATATTCCGGTGAAATGGATTGATTTTATCAAAAATACAATCGCACAGGTTGCACCAAATTTTACAACCGGAAGGATGATAAAAGATTATCAGGAGCGTTATTATACGCCTCAGTATAACCGTACTTTGCATATTTGTGCCGAAGATTATAAACTTGGAAAAGAATTGGCTGCATGGAAAAGTAATGTGAGTGAAAAATGGAATGGGGTTGTTGTGCAAAATATTGATGTTCCTGAAGATTTTTATTCCAGGCTGATAATGGGGAAAGATTACCCCGTAAAGGTAACTGTCGCATTAAACGGGTTAAGTCCTGATGATATTGGAATTGAGCTTATTGTTATTGAAAAAGAAAATGAGGAAGAAACCAAAATCGTAGAGGCGATGGCTTTTGATGAATTGAGATGCGAGGGGGATGTTTGTGAATATTTTTATACGGTAAAACCCGATCATCCTGGGGCTTTTAAGTGTAGTTTCAGGATGTATCCAAAGAATAAAAATCTTCCGCATCGTCAGGACTTTAAATTTGTTCGGTGGATATAAGTAGCACCGAGTCCTGAGTCGCAAGACCGAAAAACAGGAGGAAGGGGCAAATTAAGTGTGTCAATTTCAACTGGTTTTGTATGTTGTTGCTCATCCAAGGGATAAAAAACGGTTGACGATTTTGCCATCAACCCTTTTTTATCCTTTTTACTAATACATAAGACTTTTGTCTCGAGTGAAGTGAAAAGTTTTTATACCAAAAGATAATCTCATTTTCAAAGTATTACCTGACGTTCGTATTTTTTTTAACTGTTTTTTTCCTTTTTCTTCTGGATAATATTTTGAAGTGCAAACATTTCGTCGCGCAGGCGGGCAGCTTCAATAAAATCAAGTTCTTTGGCGGCAGCTTTCATTTGTTTTTGTGTCTTGGTTATTGCTTTTTCCAGCCCGTCGATGCTCATGTATTGCACTACCGGGTCGGCAGCAATATCAGGTTGCCCCATTCCTCCTTCGTATTGTGGCTGTTTTTCACTTCTGTATTCGTAGCCAATAATTTCGCGTGTTGGTTTTACAATCTGCTTAGGTGTAATATTATTCTCTTCGTTATATTTCAATTGCTTTTCTCGACGATAATTAGTTGCGTCAATGGTCTTTTGCATCGAATCAGTAACCTTGTCGGCATACATAATTACCATTCCATGAAGGTTGCGGGCAGCACGTCCTGCAGTTTGAGTTAATGAGCGTTCGGAGCGTAGAAAACCTTCTTTGTCGGCATCAAGAATTGCCACCAGCGATACTTCGGGCAAATCAAGCCCTTCGCGCAGCAGGTTTATTCCTACCAATACGTCGAAACCGCCTTTGCGAAGTTCTTCCATAATTTCGATGCGTTCCAGTGTATCCACATCCGAGTGAATATAGCGGGTTTTTATTCCTATGTCTAACAAGTACTTCGATAGCTCTTCGGCCATTCGTTTGGTTAGCGTGGTTACCAATATGCGTTCATCCTTTTCTATCCGCAGGTTGATTTCGTAGACTAAGTCGTCAATCTGGTTTGTGCTTGGACGTACATCAATAACCGGGTCTAGTAAGCCTGTAGGACGAATAATCTGTTCGACAACAACACCTTCGCATTTTACCAGTTCGTAATCGGCGGGTGTTGCGCTTACAAAAACCATCTGGTTGATAAGCGCTTCAAACTCATCGAATTTTAACGGCCTGTTGTCAATTGCTGCTGGCAGCCGAAACCCAAATTCCACAAGGTTTGTTTTCCTTGAATTGTCTCCTCCGTACATTGCCCGGATTTGAGGAATTGTAACATGGCTTTCGTCGATTACGGTTAAAAAATCATCCGGAAAATAATCCAGCAGACAGAACGGGCGTGTTCCTGCCGCCCTGCCATCGAAGTAGCGGGAGTAATTCTCAACTCCCGGGCAATATCCCAGTTCGCGCATCATTTCCATGTCGTATTCTGTGCGTTCGAGTATGCGTTTGGCCTCCAGTGGTTTGCCTATTTCTTTGAAAAAATCTACCTGCTTTACCAAATCATCCTGGATCTGATGAATGGCCGATTTCATTCGGTCTTTTGTAGTAACAAAAATATTGGCAGGATAAATTTTTATCTCGTCAAAAGTTTCAATTGTCATTCCATCCTGGGGGTCGAAACTGCTAATTTCTTCAATCTCTTCGCCCCAAAAAGTAATTCGGTAAGCTACGTCGGCATAGGCCGGAAAAATATCTACCGTATCTCCTTTTACCCTGAAATTTCCGCGTTGAAAATCTGTCTCACTTCTCGAATATAAAGCATCAACAAAACTGTGTAGCATTGTATTTCTTGAAACTGTTTCGCCGGTTTGCAGCGAAAAAACATTGGCATGAAAATCTTCCGGGTTGCCAATTCCGTACAGGCACGAAACTGATGAGACAACAATGACATCTCGTCTGCCGGAAAGCAGTGCCGAAGTGGCACTCAGACGCAATTTTTCAATGTCTTCATTTATTGAGAGATCTTTTTCAATATAAGTACCTGTAGTTGGCAAATAAGCTTCGGGTTGGTAATAATCGTAGTACGAAACAAAGTATTCCACAGCATTATCCGGGAAAAATTGTTTCATTTCGCTGTACAGTTGTGCTGCCAGGGTTTTGTTATGGCTTAGAATTAAAGTCGGGCGTTGTACTTTTTCAATAAGGTTGGCTACCGTAAACGTTTTTCCCGAACCGGTTACTCCCAGCAAGGTTTGGCAGGCTATGCCATTGTTTATTCCTTCAGTTAGTTGTGCAATTGCTTCCGGTTGATCGCCGGTTGGCTGATAGTTTGCTACTACTTTAAAATCCATGTTGCGAAGATAGTTAATTGCTGAAAAAACAAATCAAATAAAAACATTCAACTAAAATTTATAGTAATACCGATTTAATATCTGAATGAAACCTAAATTTACTACACTTTTAAAGTTTCTATTTTGATTTGGGCTATCTCCTACTGATTTCAATAAAATCCGTAACAAGTGTGGCAATCATCCCGCCCTCTTTTGCTGCCTGTATACCCAGTTGCCCGTCTTCAAAAACCTGGCAATACTTCGGGGAAATTCCCATTTGTTCGGCACATTTCAGGAAGGTTTCGGGGTGTGGCTTGGGGTGGGTGATGTCATCTGCCGAAACTAAAATGTCGAAATAGTTTTCCAATCCTATAATTTCAAGAGATTTCCATGCTAACCTTTTGTATCCACCAGTTCCAACAGCCATTGGGAGTTTGCCGTGATATTTTTTTACCAGGTTAATAACCGGATTAATGGGTTTCATTTTGTGCATCATCCGTTCGTATTCCTGTTCTTTGGCTCTTCCTGTTTTTTCCGGAACCATATTTGTTCCGAAAGTTTCGTTGATTTTTATAATTGTGTCTACTGCCGGTATTCCGGCCAATGCAATAAACATTTCCCAAGGATAGTCAATGCCATATTCCTTTAAAATATTCTGATAGGCTATAAAGTGCACCTGCATGGTGTCGGCCAGAGTGCCGTCTAAGTCAAAAATCAAGGCCTGTGTCTTGGGGTTTATTTCCAGAACTTTTCTCATATGTTTCTATTTTTTGTAGCCCGTTTGTTGTGTGAGATAAATTATCAGTCAAGCTCGTACGTGCCTCAGTTATTGTATCAGTGAGTGTTTTGAATTTCCGGTTCGAAAATACATTTTTTATACAGGAAATTGTTGATGGATGAAATAACAAATGTGCAGGAGTTGAAAATTTAAAGTAGGCAAAACACTTAATGAGACGACTCTGGCTTTTAACATTTTAAAGAGAAATGCTCATCGAAAAAAAACAGACCCCAACCAAAGGACGGTCAGGGTCATGCATTATAGTAAAATGGATTAGAAAATGGTCTATTCTTCTTCTTGTTCAGTCTCGTAAGCCTTTAGTAATTCATCCTGAACATCAGCCGGTACTTTTTCGTATCCGTCAAAACTCATGCTGAATACGCCTCTTCCGCCTGTGATTGAGCTCAGCGACGTGGTATATTTATGCATTTCTTTTAACGGAACTTTGGCTGAAATTTTTTCCAGTCCGTGTTCTGATCCCATGCCCATGATCATGGCGCGGCGTCCCTGTAAGTCGCTCATGGTGTCTCCCATGCGGTCGGCAGGTACCCACACATCAAGATTATAGATAGGTTCCAGAATTTTAGGTCCGGCATTTTTAAAGGCTAGGCTGAAAGCATTTCGCCCGGCAAGTTTAAACGAAATTTCGTTGGAGTCAACCGGGTGCATTTTTCCGTCGTAAATATATACCCGTATGTCGCGGGCATAGGAACCGGTAAGCGGACCTTCTTCCATTTTTTCCATTATTCCTTTCAGAATTGCAGGCTGGAAACGGGTATCTATTGACCCTCCAACAATGCAGTTGCAGAAAATTAATTTTCCTCCCCATGAAAGTGGGTGTTCCTGAACATCTCGGACGGATAGTTTCATTTCTTTGTCGCCCAGTTTGAATGTTTTTCTGGGTTCGCTTCCTTCGGTATAAGGTTCTATTACCATGTGTACCTCTCCAAACTGACCGGCTCCTCCCGATTGTTTTTTATGACGATAATCGGCTTGTGCCGGTTTTGTTATCGTTTCGCGGTATGGTATCTTGGGGGTCAGGAAGTTTACTTCAAGCTTGTAAATACGATCGAAATACCATTTCAAAACATTGATATGGTATTCGCCCTGGCAATGTACCAGTAATTGTTTTAGTTCTTTCGAATATTCAACAACATAAGTTGGGTCTTCGTATTTTATTTTATTTAATATTTCACCTACTTTTTCATCATCCGAATCGTTTGCTGCTTTTACGGCAACCGTGTGGCGTGGCGAAGGAAATTGGATAGGTGCAAGAACTGCTGAGGCTTCTTTGGTCGAAAGTGTTTGGTTGTATTTTGTTTCTTTTAGTTTTACCGTGCAACCTATGTCGCCGGCAACCAGTGCATCTACTTTTTCGCGGGTTTTTCCTGCCGGTACAAATATTTGCGACAATCGTTCTTTGTTTCCGCTTTTTGAGTTGATCAGATCCAATCCTTCTTTTATGGTTCCTGAAATGACTTTGAAATAGGTTATTTCGCCAACATGAGGTTCTACGGCTGTCTTAAATACAAATAAGTTGGGTTGGGCTCCGGCATCCATGATTACTTCCTGTCCGCTTAATGTGGCTCGGGTTTTCTTTTCGCCTGGGTGAGGTGCGATATTGGTTACAAATTCGATTAAACGTCCTACTCCTGTTCCGTTTTTTGCAGTGGTACAGAAAACCGGGAAAAGTGTCCTGTCTAGCATACCCAGTTTTATCCCTTTTCGCATTTCGTCTTCGGTAAGCGTGCCTTTGTCGAAGTAGAGTTCCATTAGTGCTTCTTCGTTCTCTGCGGCTTTTTCTACCAGTTCATTGTGAAGTTCTCCTGCTCTGTCTTTTTCTGAATCAGGAATATCCAGAATTTCAACTTTTCCCTCTTTCGAGTACTTGTACATTTTCATTTTAAGCACGTCTACAATCGATGAAAAGTTTGGTCCGGCATCAACCGGATATTGAATTACGGTAACTTTCCCGCCAAATGTAGCTTTGCATTGCTCTAGGGCAGAGTCGTAATTCGAGTTGTCGTGATCCAGTTGGTTGAATACAAGAATTAATGGCGTGTTGGCTTTGTTGGTTTGGCGAATGGCAGCTTCTGTCCCGGCTTCAATCCCGGTTGTGGCGTTTATCGTTAAAAGCCCGAGAGCCGTAACGCTTAATGCAGAGACTACTCCTCCGCAGAGTTCGTCCATTCCCGGGGTATCAATAATATTGACTTTTTTCCCGTTGTGTTCGATGTGCATTAACGTAGAAAAAACAGAATTACCATAATCCTGTTCTATATCGTTGTAGTCTGAAACTGTATTTTTTGTGGCGATTTCGCCTCTTCGATTGATAACTCCACCCTCAAACAGCATAGCCTCTGCGAGGGTGGTTTTCCCACTGCCGGCATTACCAATTAGTGTAATGTTCCGGATTTCTTCCGTTGAATAAACCTTCATGTTGTATAAGTTTTATTGATTTGTTAAATCTTGCTAATCTCCAAATACAGGAGCAAGAGCATCAAATTTAATAATAATTTGTTAACAATCAAGCAAAGCTTGAGAGAAGTAGGAAGTATGTAGTAGAAAGATAAAAATATCTCGGCCGTCTTTGAGGTATGGGGGGAGTTTAACTTTCAGTGAAGTAAATAATTTAAAGATGTCCTTCCGTACGGGAAATACTTTTTCCAATAGCTGAAAAGAGTATTCAAAAAATCCACCGCTGACGAAAAAAAGCTAGAAATAAATTCCAATCTTCCTGCCGGAGGCCTTCATCTTTGTCTTAACACAAAGACGAAGCAGAAAAGTCAAGGCTGCGCTCACTTCGCTCGGAAAAACTACATGTTGCCTGCTAAAATCCATGAAACTCGTCGTGCCTCCTCAAACAACATGCATTTTTTAACGCAGTCAGTACTTGTTTTCCGGCTCACCGACCGAGGCCAAAGCTTCGATTTTTCGACAGCTATTTGCCATCTTTCTATTGGCTAATACATTCTTGTTTTTATCTCTTGTGCGGGCGTGTCAAAAATCCGTCAGTCGGGCTAATTCGATGCTTTGGAATGAGCTTCTATAGATATATCACAATGAAGAATAAAGTTTGTGAAGCGAATTACAGATGATACAATTAAAGCAAACAATTTTAATCATCTGAAAAAATGCAAAGGTTATTTTTGACGAGATTTTTTGTTTTTTTTATCGAATGAAAAAAGTAAATGCCTGACCGGCATGAGGTCAAAAGTAAATAAAAGAGACTAAACTATAGGTTGCAATTTGCTGATAGCAATTGATCTAATTATGAATTATTCCACAACTTTTCATGTGATCCGGAATTAGCCTGCGGATACCACGCAATAATTGCGCGGCGAAGGAGCCTTTGTTGTACAAAAAAACCGTTCTGTATCAAATGGATTCAATAACAAAACGGTTCTTTTTTTATATAAGCACTGAACTAATTTGTGCTATAGTCAATATGCATACTGTCCAATTCCTGTATCTTTATGGAAGGCATTTTGTTGTTTTGTAATTTTTTAACAACAAGCTCTCCTGTCTTTTGGGCTTCTGCTTCAGTTTTAAACGAAACTCTTTGGGAGACAGCAGGAATAATATTTTGCTTTATAACTAATTTTTTGTTGATAGAAACGTTATATCCCCAGCCACCATCGTCAGTGGTGAAAGTTTCAACTGCATAACAATACTTTTGTTTTTTTTCCGGTTTGTTTTTCTGTCCGGAGCAAGCACCCATAAGCATTGCAATCAGCAAAAACAGAAGAATATTTTTGCAAAAAATCATTAGTTACCTTCGTAGGAGTCTTTTTCGTCGTAATCCAAAGTCGGGTCAAAAGCCCACATGTCAGAATAATAATAGCCTGAACTTTTAGAATAAGAAGATCCTCCACTTACTACATATCCATAGTCGCCGCCGAATGAAAAGCCGATGGCTCCAAATCGACCGCTTCCTTCAAAGGAGGTGCGTTCTTCCCATGTGTCATCACTTGGGTCATATTCCCATGTATTTGTAATGGTTCCGCTGGAACCGCCACAAGCAAGGTATCCTTTGCCGTTAATTACAAAAGCACATCCGTATCGGCGGGTAATATTAGAGTAGTCGTTATCGTAACTTTCATCGGTATAGTTGGTGATTTTTCTTTTTTCAGTCCATGTGTTGGAAGTCGGATTGTAGGCCCACAAATCTTTTGCTACTCCACTTCCGCTATATCCGGTAACTACATAGCCCGTTTCGTCAATAACAAAAGCACACGAAGCATATCGACCATCATTACCACAACTGCTGATTTTTGTCCATGAATTAGCAGACGGGTCATAAGAATAGAACGTTTTGAGCAGATCATCATCATCATTTTTACCTGTTCCTACATATGCTGTTTCTCCAATCGTAAAAGCAACCGCAGAATGTACGGCATTGGGATAATCGGCTATTTGTGTCCAGGAATCAGTTGATGGATCATATTCATAAAAGTCAGATAAACAATCATCTGTTGCATTAGTGCCTAATCCAATGTATCCTTTTGTGTCTATTGCAAATCCTACGGCTTCTGTTCTCGCTGTTCCTTCAAAGTCCGTTAATTTTGTCCATTGGTTGGACGTTTTGTTATACGAATAAAAGGTTTTTAGCCTGGTATCATTTTTTTCTTTAATACCAGTGCCAATATAAAAATTATTATCTATAACAAAACCCGCTCCAAGTTTCATGGGAGCAGAATCCATTCCCGATACTTTCCACCAGTCTCCCTGTAAATCATCATCATCGTCATCGCACGACGTTAAAAACAGCGGTAATACAAATAACAAGAGCAACAAATACTTTTTCATTTTCATGACCATATTTTTTTATTATACATTGTTTACAAACATAAAAATTCCGACACAAACCTATCTCTCCAAAAACGGATAAAAAAGGAATTTATACAAAATGATTATATTTGTCGATTAAAGCGACAAAGATATCGTTTAATTATTAGTTTTTTGCAAAAGTATCTGTTTTTTTTAGTTAAAAAGCCTTAATAAAAGGACTTTTGACGTGGTTATCTATAAAATGTGCGGGTTGGTATATAATTTTTCGGGTACTCGTCAAACTTTTCTTCATTTGGGCGAAAATAATTAATAATGTTTATGAAAATGACGCTCTTTGCATTCAGGGAGATGTTGTTTTTAATGCCTTATAAAAACTTTAATCCTTTTTTAGATGAGCAGGAAAATCTTTTTATTATTAATATCATCTTTATTCTTATTTGCATGTACCGAAAACGAATTGGATTCGGCCATTGATACGCACATTAATTCTCAAACCAGTTTCCGGGTACTTGATGATTTTACGGTAGAACTGGAAACGGTTTTGCTTGATTCTATTGTAACATCAACAAGCAGTGACCAGTTGGTTGGAAAATATACAGATTCGGAGTTGGGAACAGTGGCTTCAACGGCTTATTTTGAGGTGTCGAAGCCTTCGGATGTGGATGCGGATAAAGATGAAATATATGATTCGTTGATTTTGGTATTGAAATATTCCGATAACATTTATGGTGATACCTTGCAATCCCAAACCATTTATGTGCATCGTTTACTGGAAGAAATGGATGATGATGATGATGAAGGTGTGCTTTATAATACAACGTCGTTTGAATATAGCTCTGATCCTATTGGAGAAGAAACGTTTGTGGAGGATCGTTATATCGAAAGAAGTAACAATGAGCTAAGAATTCATATGTCGGATGATTTAGGAAAGGAATTTCTTACTAAAATGAAAAATGACGATGATAGTTTTGATAGTGATGATGATTTTCGCAGATATTTTTGGGGAATGGCACTAAAAGCCGGGAGTCAAAATACTGCTATTTTATCGTTTCAGAACGATTCAACTTCACTTATATTGTATTCGCATTATGTTGGGGTCGAAAAACAAGAGTATGAGCGCAAATTTGCATTTAATTCTTCGAATTTTTATTTTAATGGGATAGATGCAGACCGTTCGTCAACCCTTCTGAAGGATTTGAAAGAACAGAAAGAATCTGTGCCTGCATCCGAAACCGATGATAAGTCTTACTTGCAGGGAAGTACGGGAATTGTTACCCGCATTAATTTTCCGGATCTGAAAACTATAATGGATATGGATGCTACCGGTATTATGTACAAAGCAATACTTATATTAAGGCCTTATCTGAATAGTGATGACGAGGTGCCTCTTCCGGAGAGTTTTAATTTTTATAAAACCGATAGTTATAACAAATTAATTTCGCTTTTGGTGGATGATGATAATAATACAGTGGCTGCAACATTGTATGAAGATGTAATACATCCCAAGAATACCTATTATGCCGCAGATCTTACTAGTTTTATTAGCAATGAAATAAGTTCCGGCTCTATTGCCGACGATATCGGTTTAATTGTATCGTTGCCCAGTTCTGAACTTAAAGGCAGTTTTAACCGGTTGGTTTTTGATGCAGGGAGCAGTACCTACTATGAACCGGAACTACAGTTATATTATATTTTTTATGAATAAAAATTTTGTTCGAATGCACATCAGTCAGTGCTTAAAAGCCGATAGCTTTATATTACGTGTTTTAATGGTTTTAATGCTCGGAAGTACGGCTTGGGGAGCTCAAGCACAAAATACGGTTTCTCCTTATTCTGTTTTTGGCCCAGGAGAATTACAAAACCGGGGGTTTGGCGTGAACAGGGGAATGGGAGGCGCTGGTATTGCCTTTAAATCACGTAATTATATCAATAGTCTGAACCCCGCTTCTTATACCGGTTTGGATAGTTTGCGTATTATTGCCGAATGTGGCTTGTCGGCTAAATCATACAAGCTTAGTTCTAAAAAAGATGACCGAAAGGGATTTACTGGGAACCTGGGATATGTCGGGCTTGGATTCAGATATACTTCGTGGATGGCCGGTTCGATAGGAGTGGTTCCTTTTAGTGAAGTTAAATATACCATTGAAACTACCAATAATTATGTGCAGGGGACGGAAGCACAGTATAATGCCACTTATGATGGAAGTGGCGGTATTTCTCAGTTTTATTTTGGGAATGCAATAAGAGTATTTAAAAATTTCTCATTAGGGGTTAACTTTTCGTATATGTTTGGTTCGTTGAAACAGGACGAAAGTTTTTCTGGTAGTGCCGTTCCTTCGATGCAGATTTCTCGCTATGATTACCTGCGAAGCCTGTATTTTGATTTTGGGCTGCAATATGCATTTAATATCCAGGAAACAAATTTTTCGTTTGGTGCAACTTATGCTCCCAAACAGTATTTAAGGTCGAAACATGTTGTGGAGGTGTATAACTCCTCCCAATCGCTTATTTCGGAGAGTGAAGACCGAAATAGCAAGAACCTCAGGATGCCTCATATTGCAGGAATCGGTTTCGGAATGGAAGTGCCCGATAAATACAGGGTTGCGCTTGATTATACTTTCCAGAAATGGTCGGGCATAGAATATCCTACCCAGGACGACGATTTTGTTGATCTGCATAAATTTGCCGTGGGAATGGAAATGCACCCCTGGCGTTATAGTATGGCTCAGGCAGCTTATAAAAACTGGACGTATCGCGCCGGTGCCAATTTTATGCGTTCGTATCTGAAAATAGGAAGCCACAATATTTATAAAGGTAGCTTTACCCTTGGGGTAGGAGTGCCTCTTCCCGGAAAGATATCGAATATCAATTTTTCGGTAACAGGCGGGATGGAAGGAACAACTGCTAATAATTTAGTAAAAGAAAAGTTCCTGATTTTTAATCTCGGCTTTAATTTTAATGAAATTGCTTTTATTCATCGAAAATTTGACTAAGTCAATTTTTTGAACATCGAATAAACAAAATGAGGTTTTGGTCAATAGATCAAAACCTCATTTTATTTTCAAATACGCATTTCTTCTATCTTTCCAAGGAACGAACTTTTGTAGCTGTCGCCAATTGGGATGTATTTGTCGCGTATCATTACCTGGTTTTTGTTAATGGCCGTGATATGACCTAAGTTCACAATGTAGGATTTGTGTATGCGCATAAAGCGTTCGGGAGGTAATGTTTGTTGTAATTTTTTTAATGAATTTAAAGTAACAATCGGGCGGTTGTTGCCCTGTGTGTGAATTTTTATGTAGTCTTTTAATCCTTCGATGTAAAGAATTTGGTCAATTTTAACCATAATGGTTTGGTAATCGGTTTTTACTAAAATTGAGTCGTTTACCTGCATTGTATTTTCGGTGGTATTGGCAATCGATAAATGTTTTTTCTGTAGCAGAGCGAAATATTCGAAAATTTTGTTGGCCGTTTTCAGAAAACGCTCAAAAGCAATGGGCTTGAGAAGAAAATCGATGGCGTTGATATCGAAAGCGCTTACAGCAGCCTCCGGCGTTGAGGAGCATAAAACCACCAATGGTTTTTTTTCTATACTGTTGATGAAATCGACCCCCGAGATTTTAGATAGCTCATTGTCAACAAAAATGACATCAATATTTTGCGATTGGATAATTTCATAAGCATCAAAAACCGAAGTGCAATACGAAACAAGGTTAAAATAGGGGACGGTTTTTATGTATTCCTGAAGCTGGTTCCCGTTGTTCGGTTTTTCGAGCAATATGCAATTCATCATATCGTAACTTTTATTTTGTTTTTTTATTCTAACTTTTTAATAGAAAAAGCATAGCTTACAAAAGTAGAAAAAATATATGATTGAAAAATGGAGTACTGTTAACGATGCAGGGGAGGAGAAAAGTACTATATGAATTAAACTAGTATTGAGTCAGGTATAAGATTTCGGTTAATCCGAAGTTATTTTTTGTGTTTTATGAAATGTAGCTACGTGAGTCTTTTTATAATGAGACAAAACCGAAAGAGAACAAGGCTTGGGCTGACTGGTTACGCCTGACTTGATACTAGCAGTGAAAAAAAATGTGAAATTTCGAATTAATAAGGTATTACTTTCTATTTTTGGACAAAAAGACAGAAAAAGTTTCTATGGGGAGGATTAGCAATTATTCGAGGCTGGTAAAATTTGAACATACTATTTTTGCCCTGCCTTTTGCCATGATTGGTTTTTTTATGGCACTACAACCGGAAAATGCATCAATTAGCATCAAATTATTGCTGTTGGTATTGTTGTGTATGGTTTTTGCCCGCAATTCGGCAATGGGATTCAATCGTTATCTCGACCGCGAATTTGATAAAAGAAATCCAAGGACTGCCATTCGAGAGATACCAGCAGGAATACTAAAACCACGTTCGGTGTTATTTTTTGTGTTACTTAACTCGTTATTTTTTGTAATAACTACATTTTTTATAAACAGGCTTTGTTTTTTCCTTTCACCAGTTGCATTGTTTGTTGTGTTGTTTTACAGCTATACCAAACGCTTTACTTCTTTGTGTCATTTCTTTCTTAGTTTGGGATTGTCTCTTGCTCCTGTTGGGGCATATCTTTCTGTAACGGGTAAATTTAATATACTTCCGGTGTTGTTAGGTATTGTTGTGTTTTTTTGGGTGAGTGGTTTCGATATTATTTATGCCTTACAAGACGAAGAATTTGACAAAGCGCAAAAGCTGAAATCAATCCCGGCAACAGTCGGTAAAAAACGGGCTCTCTTATTAGCCCGGCTTATTCATCTGACAGCGGTAATTTGTGTTGTAATAGTTGCTGTTTTTATCCCGGCCGGAATATTACAATGGATTGGAACAGGTATTTTTATTGCGTTGATTTTTTATCAGCATACACTTGTAAAACCCAATGACCTGAGCAGGGTTGATTTTGCATTTTTTACCACAAACGGAATTGCCAGCGTAATTTACGGGATATTAATGATTACCGGATTCTTCCTGTGATAAATTTATGCCGAAAATAAAAGCACAAAAATGTGTCGATCCTGACGGAACTTCAGGAAGCTACCTGTAAACTCTGCTGCGACATTTTCGTTCCTGTGGTGCGGCACTAAAAAGTTGCAGTTGAGGGAACGGAAATGAATTTAATTTTTAGATTCCTCTACCCGTTCTCCTGTCAACATGGGAGTCAAAAGTCTTTGTGTTGTTTTGTGCTTTCTCTGAGCAACTTTGTGGAATAATCTGAAGAATACAAACACAATGATACATAAAAAAAGACACAGAATTTCACAAAGAAAAAAACAATAGGAAACAGCAAAAAAGATACTTTCTGCTGTTTCCTGTTTTTAACGTACAATCCATTTGTTTGCTTCCTGCACTCGTTTTTCAAAGTCCGTAGTTTGCATAAAATAGCGCACCAGAGCAATATTCTTTGCTCCTGCATTTACAATGTGCTCTATAGTTTCAGGGAAAATACCGCCAATAGCCACTACCGGTATATGGGCAAATTCAAGTACCTGCTTTAGTTGTTTAATTCCGACTGGATTGTCGGGGACAACCTTTGTTGGGGTAGGATATATTGGCCCAAAACCAATATATGCGGGGTGTTTTTTTAATGCATCTTTGGCTTGCTGTAGCGAATGTGTTGATAGGCCAATTTTCATATCCCCTACAATTTTTCGGGCATCTTCAATAGCCATATCATCCTGTCCCAGGTGCAGAAAATCGGCCTCGCAGGCCAACGCAATGTCGGGCCGGTCGTTTACAACAAAATTGGTTGGCGTACCTTGTGTAATTTTCCGAATGCTTTTCCCAATCTTTATCAGTTTTTTGTCCGATAAATGTTTTTCGCGTAATTGTAGCATTTTAACACCATGTTCCACACACTTTTCAGCAATTGTAGCATAAGGCAATTGCGGTTTGGTTAGAATAACATAAGTGCCAAAATCATCCATTTTTCTTGCTTAATTTCTGGTGTATTAAATCAGCTGCTTTTTTGCCGGAAAGAAGCATTCCTCCGAAGATAGGCCCCATGCGGAAGCCGCCACTTACTCCATTGGCCGCCATCCCCGACACAAAAAGTCCGGGAAATACTTCTTTGGTATTCTCTATAGTTGCGCGTTCGCCTTCATCAATCGACAATGAACGTTCGCCCATAACCTTTCCGGTAGGTGTATTCAGTTTTATGCCATTTTTTTGTTCAAGAGTGCGGGCTATATCACAATCGTGTCCGGTTCCGTCCAAAACTGCTCCGGCCATAATTACTAACGGATCGACATACATATTTTCGCGATGCACCGGAGCCCAGTTCAACACAACGCCGTTTACCTGTCCGTCTTTAAATACTACATCTTCGATTGAGGTGCAATTAAATACTTTTGCCCCGGCTTTGGTGGCCTGGTAAATAAGAGCCGAAGTTGCATGAACCGAATCAATGGTATAATACTCTTTTTCCAGGTGTTTGTAAAAGATAGAAAGTTCGTCGAGCACATGCAAAGCCTCTTTTTGTACCACAATTTCGTTAAACATCATGGCTCCTCCCCACATTCCTCCGCCAGGGGCAAGTTTACGTTCAAAAACAGCAACTTTGTAGCCTTTTCGGGCCAGGTAATACGAGGCTACCATACCCGATGGACCTCCTCCGACAATAGCTACGTCAATTGATAAACTTTCTTTCAGCTTTTTAAAATAGGAATCAACAATTCCTGTGGATACAATTTGTTCCATTTTATTTTTTCGTTTTAATTTAACAATAGGAAAACAAAGGGAACTAAACTTTAAACACAGAAATATGCTCTACCTCCCTGCGCAGGCATTATCCTGATCAGGTAGAAAGGGTATAATCTCAGCCTTAAATCGGCACCCCTGGTTTTCTCGGACAAAGTTAGGATTTATACCAAAATAAACGACAACTGTTTCTTATTTTTTTAGCATGTTTTTATTCCGGTAATGAGTAAGTGTTACGTATCCCTAAATGCATTGGTTTGGTACAGGGCATGAGTGTTATAAGCGTCTGGCTCGCATTATTTTTTTGTTCAACGAATAACTGAAACCTATTGATATAAATTCTTTGACCTGTAAACGGGTTTCTTCTCCTATTTCATTTCCGTCGCTATCGTATTTGGAGAATTTCACGCTGCTGTCGTACAAAAGATGTAGCATTGCACTTAGTTTTATGTAGTTATTTACCTGGAATGTAAGGTTGTTTTCCCAATCGATGTCCCATTTTGAAAATGGAGCCGTATAGTTGATGAACATGTTATACGACGACTCGAATTTAATATCAGATGTAATTTGTTTTTGGTAGGTTAAATCGGCATTAAAACCTGGTTTCCAGAATGCTTTTCGGTTTTCTGCAATGTCATATTGGGTTTGATCGATAAGAGAGGTGTCTTTCACAAAAACATTTTTTACCGATAATGGCGACATGGCTAACGACAAACTTTTGTTGGGATTATAAGTCATCCCCACTTTAAAAATAGTTTTTACAGGAGCCATGAATGATGATATCGGGTCGGGATATGTTGATGTTGGATATTTGTATCCCCGAAACAATTGGGTTTTTACATTTAATTCGGTACTATAACTCCATTTTTTGTTTTTTAGGGCACTAATTGCATATTTCGATGTAAGCTCAATTTTATCTTCATTTTTTTCGATTTCGTCACCTCCCGGTTTGAGCCATCCATTCCTGATTTCGATACTGTTTTTCCATGTTTTTTTGCCATTAGAGCTGGTATAGTTGGCAGCCCCCTTTAAAATGAACAGGGTGGCAAATGAACTTTCTCCCCCGCTTTTCCAGTTTTTATAAGAAGTTTGTGTTAAGTTGGCCGAAGCATCTCCGCTAAGCGTCCATGGGGTTTTTACTTCGTACACATTGCCTACTTTCGAAAATGTTGATTTATTTGTTTTTAATCGTCCAAAATCAAAGTCTTTTGTTTGTTTTTCTGAGAATCTGGAAAAAGTTACACCATCGCTTATAAGTAACTGCATGTTTTTTTTGTCCCTGGTTTTCACCAATACTAACAACGAATCGTTCTGTTCGTTTTTTAACCAGATACGCGAATAGCGTTCTCTTCCGTTTTGTAGGATAACATTTGTTTTTTCTCCATTCAGATTCATTAAAGAAACTTCTGACGTATCAATATAATCAGCATATCTTGTTAACATAGCTATGGCATTCCTGATCGAATCGTTTACCCTTGTCATTACCCTGTTGTTATAGGATCGCAACACCTGGTAATTACTAATCTGAACGGTTTCTTTGTAGCGTTTTATTCTGAAATCCAGCTGTTCTGCAAATACCTTCCGGCGATAATCGTTTCCGGCTTTTGTAACACAGAGGTTAATAATCGAATCGTTATACGTTTGTCTTTTTTCTTCAATGAATTTTGCCCGAAGACTATCAATTTGTACTATTTTTTTAAACTGTCCGGGCGAATTTAGCACCGATTCGGGAATAACCTCGGGAATTGTTAGGCTGTCGGGGAAAGAATAAATCGAATCCGAAAATAATACCAGACCCTTTCCTTCCGGAATAACAGGTGCTTGTTGCTGAGCCCGGGCAATAATTTCTTCAGGAACTGGCACCGGATTGCGTTCTGTTTGTTGTTGTAATTCTGTCTTTATTTCCCGGGTGTTGCGCAATATCATTTCCGAGGAAATATAGCCGGGAACACTTAAACTATCAGCAACATTTTCGGGCAGGCGGAATACGTATGAAACATTATCATTTTGTGTCTGGTCAAGATTCAACAAAACAGTATCAATCGGAGCATCTTCAATGAAATGTATCAATCCGCAAATATCGGAATGAAGTCCCGACTTCTCCGAATACCAGTTTTTGTCCTTAATAAAATAAGTGCGAAGAATCCGAAGGCCATCATTCAACCGTTTTTCATCTTTTTTGTTTAGAGCCGGTTGTTGGGCGAAAGAAAATTGTGAAAAAATAAAGGGGATTAGAAATACAATAATTGTTTTCTTCCTCAAAAAATTCATTGATTGTTATTTTTTAGTTTGTCGTTTGTTAGCAAAAATAGTACCAAACAATTTATCTGCAAAATCTTCGGAATACGATTCTTATTTGCTTAACAAACGCATTCTTTTATTTGTATTGAGGTTATAAAAGAGAGGTTTTGTACTATTTGTGCTTATGAATTGAAAGTAAAAATATAAAATAAGTTAAATATATTAACTTTTATTTAACAGAAAGAGTTCATCGCCTGTAATACAATCGTTTAAGTTGTTTTTTATGAATTTAGAATATGATTTTTGTCATGAAAAACAAGGTTTTTCTTTGTGGAAAGATGCAAATGTTCGCGAAGGTGTATGTTTTTGTGTCTTTTTGTTGATTTATTTTGTGATTTTTGTACTCTAAGCCAACAAAAAAAATCCAAAAACAAACTTACTAAGAAGGAGAACCTAACGAATAATTTATATAATCATTTAACTTTTATTTTATGAAAAAAGTTACACTTTTTTTAATCTTAGTATTTGGTTTGTGCCATGCAATGGCACAAACCAAAACAATTTCGGGAGTAGTAAGCTCTTCTCAGGACAAAAGCACTCTCCCTGGGGTTTCTGTTTCAGTAAAAGGTTCCACCATAGGAACAATTACCGATATTGACGGGAAATACAGTTTGAAAGTTCCCCAAAATGCAGCGGCGCTTTTATTTTCTTTTGTTGGAATGAAAACAGTAGAAGTTGCAATCGCTGAAAAAACGAATATTAATGTAAGCCTGCAACCTGAAAATATTGCGGTGGACGAAGTTGTCGTTACAGCTCTCGGTATTTCAAGAGAAAAGAAAGCTTTGGGATACGCAGTACAGGAAATTTCTGGCGACAATGTTTCGACAAACAAGAGCGATAACTTTGTCAATTCTCTGTCCGGAAAAGTTTCCGGCGTACAGGTAACCAGTGCAGGGGGTGCATTGGGGGCATCATCACGAATCACAATTCGGGGCAACAGCTCATTTACCAGCAACGAACCGCTTTTTGTTGTAGATGGTATTCCTATTAACAACCATCAATCTGAAGTTGATCAATACAATACTTACGGAAATGGAGTAGACTATGGAAATGGAGCATCCGATATTGATCCATCTAATATCGAATCTATTTCAATACTAAAGGGAGCCAATGCTGCAGCTCTCTATGGAATGAAAGCCGGAAATGGGGTGATTATGATTACCACTAAATCCGGAAGTAAATCAAAAAGGTTTAAAATCAATTTAAATTCAGGCATTACCTTCAGCAATAGCTATGTTATTCCTGATTATCAGAATGAATACGGACAAGGCTATAACGGTTCTGAATACATCTACAACAATTCAGGCTCCAGCCTTAGTTATCAGGATTATGCCACAACCGAAAGTTTCTGTTATGCTGACGGCGCAGGAGGTGGAGTATACGACAATTACGATGAATCATGGGGACCCCGAATGGATATCGGGCTTCAGATTCCTCAGTTCGATAGTCCTGTTGAAGATGGAGAATACCAGGCTACCGACTGGATTTCTCATCCCGATAATGTTAAAGATTTCTTTAAAACTGGTATCTCCTACGACAATAATATTTCGGTAGAAGGCTCCGGAGAAAACATTAGCGGAAGACTATTCCTATCAAACCGGAGTATGGAAGGTGCAATTCCGAATACCGATTTGAAAACAAATACTGCCAGTTTAAGCACAAATATCACTTCGCCCGGGAAAAAATTAAATGTAAAAGGAACGCTAACCTATACGCAATCGAAATCGGACAATCTTTCAGGACAGGGATATGACGAAAATAACGTAATGCAATCTATTGGAAGTTGGTTTGGACGACAGGTAGATATGAAATCGTTAAAAGACAATTGGAAAACTTATAATAAAGATGGGAATCCTTACAACTGGAATTCCAACTACCACAATAATCCTTACTGGACCGTTTATAAAAATACTAACAGTATGCAAAAAGACCGTGTTACCGGCAATCTGAACGCTTCTTATAAATTAGCAGATTGGGTTAGTGTTATGGGACGAGTAGGAATCGACTGGTATCACTTATACCTAAAAAGGATAAGTTGTGATGGATCGGTAACCATAGCTGACGGAGGTACATTTTGGCAATCGCAGGAATACAATTCAGCACTAAATGCAGATTTGATTTTTACCTTTAACAAAAACATATCTTCGGAAATCGGATTCAACGGAACTTTAGGCGCTAATTATCAGGATAAGAAGAAGCACTATATGTATTTTAAAGCAAGTGCATTGACAGTTCCAGATCTTTTCTCAATTAAAAATGTAAAGGGAACTCCCAGTGTTGACCAGGACAACACGCCCTACAAATCAAATTCGGTATTTGCAGCTGCATCTTTCGATTATAAAAAATGTATTTTTCTTGATTTTACTGCAAGAAACGACTGGAGTTCAACACTTCCTTCCAACGAATGGTCATTCTTTTATCCTTCTATAACAGCAAGCTGGTTACCTACTGAAACATTTCCGTCCTTAAAATCCACAACACTCTCTTTCCTGAAAATTCGAGGAGGTTGGGCACAAGTTGGAAATGCTCCTGAACCATATCAATTGACAAAGACCTATACTGCTCTTGACTCTTACAATGGTACTACTCCGTTCCGCTTACCAACGAAACTACCATCGGCAGGGTTAAAGCCGGAAAAGATTAATTCTACAGAAATTGGGATTGAAGGGAAGTTTTTTAACAATCGAATAGGATTAGACCTTACTCTTTATGACAAGATAGCAAGAAACCAAATCATGAAAATAGACATTAGCGATGCCAGTGGTTATGACAACATGATGATTAATGCGGGTGAAATTGAGAATAAAGGAATAGAAATTCAATTGTCGACAGACATATTGAAATCAAAAGACGGGTTAAACTGGACGGCAAGCCTCAACTGGGCTAAAAATAAGAATAAAGTAAATAAATTATACGAAGACATAACAATGTATCAAATATCAGATTCCTGGTCAAGCCTTTCGATTCAGGCAGAAGTTGGCAAAAGTTTTGGTATTATAAAAGGACATGCACCTAAAAGAAATGATGACGGAGCCGTTATTGTTGGCAGCACAGGTCTTCCCCTGGCAACCAGTAGTACAACAGAAATAGGAAACATTATGCCCGACTGGACCGGAGGTTTAAGTAATACTTTTACCTGGAAAAACTTTAGTGCCAGCTTTTTATTAGACATGCGTTGGGGAGGAGATGTATTCTCCGTTACTCAATGGTTTGGTGCGCAGGCAGGAACAATCGGATTCACCAGTCGTTCGGCTTCTCGCAAAGGAGCAAATGGAGCAAATATTCGTGAAGTTGGTATCGTTGTTGGAAAAGATGAACTAAGCAAACACGGGGCTGTATATGAAGATGGCACTGAAAATACATCAGTCGTATCGGCACAAACATACTATAATAGCCATTGGTGGGATATAGAACAATACGCAATCATCAAAGGAAGCTATTTAAAACTTCGCGAAATTACTGTGGGCTACCAGTTGCCACAATCACTATTAGAAAGAACAAATTTTATAAAGTCTGCAAATGTTTCTTTTGTTGGACGCAACATTGCACTGCTATGGACTGATAGTTCTAATCGGGCCAAGATAGATCCGGAAACAGCTATGGGAACTTCTTTGGAAGGAATGGGAATTGAACAATATCAAATTCCGGGAACCCGTAATCTGGGATTCAAAGTAAGCCTGACTTTTTAATTATCTAAAAAAATGGAAATCATGTTAAAAAAATCAATACAAATAAAAATTAGCATCCTGTTCTTGGCGATATTTATTTATGCCTGCACCGGCGATTTTGAAGATACGAATACAGACAAAGATAATCCGACAGACGTTCCTGCTACAAATGTTTTGGGGTACGCTCTGGAAAACTTTACTTTTTATAATTATTCGGTTGAATACTGTGTTAATGCAGGAGAGTTTGGATTCGCTCATCATGTAGGAAAAATTCAATACCCGGAAGAAAGCATCTACCAGTACAGAGGTGGAGACATTAACAGTTTTTGGAAGTTATGCTATAGATATTTGATTAATTTAAAAGATGTAAAAGACATGGCCAAAGAAGATGGAGCTACCAATATGGAAGCAGTTGCCATTACTTTTAGCTCTTTGATCTGGCACACCATGACCGACCGCTGGAGAGACATCCCATTTAGCGATGCATTGGGAGCGGAAGACGGAACTTATTCTCCAAGCTATAATACACAGGAAGAAATTTATCCGGCACTTATCGATTCCTTGAAAAAAGCCAACGAACTATTTAACCAAGAAGGAACAGACGAATTGGGAGATGGAGATTTTCTTTTTGATGGAGACACGGAACTATGGCAAAAATTAACAAATAGTCTTTTATTAAGAATAGCCATTCGCTTGTCGAATGTTGAACCAACAACGTCAAAAGAATTAATTGAAACCATTATCAGTAATCCGGGCACCTATCCGGTTATGACCAGCAACGACGACAATGCTTACTACAACTGGCCGGGAACTGATCCTTACCAAGAGCCTCTTTATTACAACAAAGTTGTTGACTCAAGAGACGACCATGCTATTGCTGAAGCACTTGTCGACACGTTAAAGAACCTTAACGACCCACGTCTTCCATTCTATGCGCATCCGGCATCATCGGATGGAGAATACAGGGGGGTAACTGTTGGTCTGAATGGAGGGATAACGATAAAAACGATATCCAGAATAGGCACCCGCTTTCGCGATGTAGCAGCAGGATTTTCTCCAATTATGACCTATTCAGAAGTAATGTTTATCTTGGCAGAAGCTGCACAAAAAGGATGGAATGCGGGAGTAACAGCCGAAGATGCTTACAACGCAGCAATTACCGCATCAATGCAAGAAAATGTAACCGATGAAGAAGGGAGTATTGCTGACTCCGAGATTGCGGCTTATCTGAACCAGTCGGGCGTTGCATTCAACAGTACATTAGAACGAATTTATGTGCAAAAATGGATTGCACTGTTTAAGAATGCCGAAGAAGCCTGGTGCGAAGTACGCAGAACAGATGTTCCCTGTTTTGGGCCTGCTCCCGAGGGAGTTATGGAAAAAGAACATAACAGGGGGCCATTCCGACAACCTTATCCCTCTAGTGAAACAGAACTAAATAAAACAAACTCTGCCACTTATGTTGCGAATGTAGAAGACAGCTACTGGGGGCAACAAATGTACTGGGATACCAGAACGGACGTATATTAAAAGAAAAATTTCTTTTTTATAAAGCAGGAGAAAAGCAAATGTCGTTTTTCTCCTGTTTTGTTTACAATATTTTGTTGTTTTTGGGGATATCTTATATGTACTGTAAGTGTTGGGGCGTTCGTGTTTTGGTTTGTAGGTATGTCTGGTTTCTAAATGACTGACGATTTATTCGTTTTACATGCAGGCTTCTTTTTCTCTTTCTTGCCCAAAGTCCACATCCTGCCAAAAGTTTATATCTTTGCGAACAACAAAAACAATTACACGAAACATGAAGACCTGTATTCATTCTGAAATAGGGAGACTGGAAGGTGTCGTCATTCACACTCCGGGAACGGAGATTGAAAACATGACTCCCATGAATGCCGAACGTGCCCTTTACAGCGATATACTTAACCTTTCGATTGCAACCAACGAGTTCGAACAATTAAAAGGTGTGCTACAGAAGGTTTCCACTGTTTTTGAAGTAAAAGATTTGCTCTCCCGGGTTTTGTCAGATAATAAAGCGCAAAACAATTTGTTAAAAGCGATTTGTGAAACAGAAAAGACAGTTAAGTTTGATGAACTGGCTAATATTGCTCCGGAAGAACTAAGCAGGATACTTATCGAAGGTCTTGCCCTGCCTAAAAATAACCTAACCAATTATCTTAGCAACGAACGGTTTCTTATGCGTCCTTTGCATAATCTGTTTTTTACCCGCGATTCGGCTATGGGGGTAAACAACCATATGCTGATTGGGAAAATGGCTAACCGCGTACGCGAACGCGAATCATTGTTAATGGATGCCATCTTTAGATATCATCCCGGGATGGATACACAAATACTCAACTTTCAAAAGCCGGAGACTGGAATTACCCGGGATAAACTTTCGACAATAGAAGGAGGGGACGTTCAAATTGCCCGGGATGATATTTTTGTAATAGGAACAGGCATACGAACCAGCACCCAGGGCATTGATTTTATTATTGAAAACATTCGGAAAATAAAAAAAGAGAAACATCATGTTATTGTGCAGGAATTACCTGCTTCTCCCGAGTCCTTTATTCATCTCGATATGATTTTTACTTTTCTGAATACCCATGAATGTATGGTTTATGCTCCTATTGTATTGGGAATAAACCGTTTTCGTACCATTCATTTCGAAATAGAAAAAGGGAAAGTACAAAAGATAGAGGAGCATCCCAATATTCTTGCAGCATTGAAGAAACTGGGAATGGATATGCAACCAATTTGCTGTGGAGGAGTGGGCGATACATGGGTGCAGGAACGAGAACAGTGGCATAGTGGTGCAAATTTCTTCGCTTTTGCTCCCGGAAAACTCATCGGTTACCAGCGAAATACCCATACCATTGACGAATTGCATAAAAATGGCTACGAAGTAATTCCTGCCCACGATGTAATTTCGGGTAAGATATTACCTGACGACTACGCAAAATGTGTAGTTACGATTGCCGGGTCTGAACTTGCCCGGGGCGGAGGCGGAGCCCGATGTATGACTCTGCCTGTTCGCAGGGCAAAAGTTAACTGGGATAATTAACCGGAATTCTGAAAGTTAACCTGAATAAATAAAATGCATTGTGGCTTCAATTATTCTCTGGTTTTTTCCTGTATTTTAATCGAAAAAAGGCTAAAAAGAATACCGGGCAGAATGATTCGGTTATGCTGAAAAACGGTTCCTAAGCTTCAGGTGTCGTTTTTTCTTCTTCCTGTTTTTCTTCTTTCGAAAAATCTAAAAGATTGTGTTTTTGTAAAGCATTGTACCACTGAATTACTTTTTTTATGTCAGAAACATAAACACGATCTTTATCGTAGTTGGGCAATATTTCAGCAAAATAGGTTTTTAGTTCGTTTGCCGAAGATTTTGCAGGAATCGTTGCCTCCATATTTTCTTTTTCTGCAATGGCTTTAAATACGTCTTTTAACGATACTTCCTCTTCATCGGTGTAAATGGCAATATCTTCCAGTGCCGATACTTTTGCAGAGGCATAAACCGGCATACGTTTCTGCGTGTCAAGCGATTCTACAATGATATGATTTTTACTCTCGGCAACCATTTTAAACAGTCCCGAATGACCTGATATTGCTAATAATCCTTTCAACATAATTCTATATTTTGGGGCGAATATACAATTTTGTATTTATTTTTCAACTGGCATGCAAAGTGTTTTTTATATTCAGAGTAGCTTATTGTATGTAGAAGATGACAGGTGTGTTTTTCAATTATCTTCAAATAAAGCTATGCGCAATGCTGATTGATTTTAGTGTATGAAAATCGAAACGCGATTTGTTTGGAGTATAGAACAATACGGTGCAATTTATCAATAGAACGCAGATAATGCGTAATATCTGTTTCGTTTCGATATTGAATCTCAACAGCATTCTAATTTTTGTGTTATTTCTGTTGTAACTGTAATAAAATTAGCATTATCTGCGTTCTTTGGATTATAGAGGTAATTCGTAGCTCATACCTGCTTTTAGCCACCTTCCGGGCTGAGTAACATTGCCTATGTCGTTATATTTTTTGTCGAAAATGTTTTTGACAGCCACAAAAAGCATCCAATGTTTCTGGCTGTACGAAATTTTTCCGTCGAATAGCCAGAAAGGTTGGTATTCTGTTTCGCCTACTGATTTTGTATTTTCATATTTGGCATAGCTTCCGGCCCTGTCCTGGTAAATCCATTTCAAATCGAACCAGGTATTTCTGTAAAGTTTTTGCCGGAAAGAGCCGGTAAATTTATGTCGGAGATAATCCAGTGCATAATGCGAGATGAAATCCGCGTCTTTTTTTTTCATGTCATTATACAGGTAAGCCAATTGTATAGTTGGGAAAGCAGCCCCAAATTTGTCCTGCAGCAACACCTGTAAACGTATTTCGGTGCCTAATGTTTTTAGCTCAGTAAGATTTTTAGACTGCCATACCTCCGTACTTCCGGTTTTAACCCAGTCTATTATATTGCGTCCTTTGCGATAAAATACCGCCCAATGTCCTTTTATTAGAGGATGGGAGAATTTTATACCTCCTTCAATTGTTGCCGATTTTTCGGGTTTTAAATCCGAATTGCCAACATTTGTTGTTCCCTCGTAATACAAATCAGTGAAAGTAGGCATCCGAAGCGAAGTATTGTAGCCCATATAGCATTTAAAATGCTCCCAAAAACTATAGCTTATATCAATCCCCGGAAAAAAGTTCAGTCCGTCCTTTTCTGATATCCAGTTGCCCATTACTCCGGCAGTTAGCGCCCATCTTTTCCAATAAACCGAATGGTCGAGAAATGCGGATAGTATATTGCGTTTTGCTGATTTTGTATATTGAGCATCTTCGCCGGGAACATCTTTGGGCTTATTCATTTTTTTTCCCAATACATTACTGAGAATATGTTCCGAACGATATTCGGCTCCAAAGGCCGTTTTTCCGCCTTTCCATTCGAACCACGAATTTAAGTTTGCCCCCCAGATATTGGTTTGATGATAATTGTGCCCGGTATACCAACTTGCCGGATTGTCTCTGAAAAGTTCAAATTTGTCTAAATGCCGGCGATAATACAATGCCGGAGTCCAGTGTAGTTTGCCTTTGTCTTTCCATTTCAGAGAAGTGAAAAGGTTTTTTGTCGTTTCGTATTGGTTGGGGTATTTGGGGGAGTAGAAACTATTGGCTCCGAACCCTTTTACAGATGCTCCTGCCTGGAAATCAAGAGTTCCGTTTTTTGTATTTAACCGGTTGGTATAAAATCCGTTCAGTGTGTGGAAATCGGTATTGTCGATGTATCCGTCCGACCGTTTGTAGTTGAAAGCCAATGAATTTCTGATTTTTTGGGTTCCAAAAGCACATCCTGCATTTCCATTAAAAAAACCGAAGCTTCCGCCGGATGTTGCCAGGTTTATTTTGTTTTGTTCATTTTGTTTGGTAACAATATTTATAGCCCCGGAAAAAGCATTGGGCCCGTAAATACGTGCTGCCGGACCTTCGAGTACTTCAATTCTTTCGATTTGTGATAAATTTACCGGTAAGTCAAGATTGTGATGACCGGTTTGGGGATCGGTAATGTTGATACCGTTTAGGAGGATTAATAACTGGTCTGATGTTCCGCCGCGAATACTTACATCGGCCTGAACGCCCTCGGCGCCCCGTTGCCGCACATCAATACCGGCAACATACTCCAGCATTTCCTGGACACTTTGTGCTGCTGTCGCTTCAATTTCCTTTCTGTCAATCACGGAAACAATCCGTGCTACCTGCGAATAAAGTGCAGGCGTTCGTTGCGCACTAACCTCTATTTCATCAAGGTCGTATTCCATTTTTACTTCTGTGGAGTCTGGCTCAATAGCTACGGAAATTATCGGTGTTGAAAGGAAATAAATTACCGACAAAACAGAAATAGCTACCGTTTTACTCAAGGCCGAGAATAAAGAGTAGGATTTCCCGCTCCACTTTCTGAAAAACAGAACAGCGTGCTCTTTTATTAATTTGTTTTTCATAAAAAATTGAAAATGTAATCACTATCTGTACAGACTAAAGAATAGTTGTGTTGAGGAAGCGATAGTGACCGATTTTATATTGTGTTGCTTCTTCTCTCATGTTTTTTTGTTCTTTGCTTTACGATGTCTTCGGGCTGCTGCCTGTATACATTCTCTGCGAAATACAACAACCGAAACGCCGTTATAAGCAATTTCTTTTTTTAATACTTTTATCATTTCTTCGTGATTTTTCATTAATGGCACAACAACTCTTACATGTTTCGGATTAACTCCAATCCCGATGCAGATTGATTCGATTTTTCCAAGAGCTGATGAGTCCTGTCCTCCGGTCATTGAGACCGATTCATTGTCGGAGATTAACACAACAACATTAGAACAGTCGTTAACAGAATCAAGCAAACCGGTAATTCCCGAGTGTGTAAAAGTAGAATCACCAATTACGGCTATTGCAGGGAATAATCCGGCATCAGAAGCTCCTTTGGCCATTGTTACCGAAGCCCCCATGTCAACACATGAATATATACTTTTAAAAGGCGGCAATGCTCCCAACGTATAACATCCAATGTCGGAGAACACACGTCCCTGTCCGTATTCTGTCATAACTTCGTTAAGTGCCCTGTACATGTCCTGATGTCCACAGCCCTGGCACAGTGCCGGCGGGCGGTTAACCAGCCAGTCGGGAACATTGGCACCGTATTGCGTTTTTTTCCCAAGAGCTGCAGCCACCAAATCGGCATTGAGTTCTCCATCACGGGGTAAGGTGCCACTCAGTCTCCCGGTTATTTTTATCGATTTAGAGAAAATCCCTTTTATTGCTTCTTCTACAATCGGGTAGCCTTCTTCCAGTACCAAAATTTCGTCGCAATATTGTTCCATCTCCCGAAGCATCTTTAAGGGAAGGGGATATTGGGTCAATTTCATTACCGAAAAAGGACAATTTTTGTTATGATTTTCCTGTAGGTAATTGTACGCAATACCACAGGCTATTACTCCGTAGGTGCTTTCCTTGTTTATTGTTAATGTGTTATATTCTGACGATGTTGCCTCGTTTTCAAACATTTCCTGCTTCTGCAATAAGGCTTTATATTTTTGACGGGCAATGGCCGGCAGCAGTACAAATTGTAGCGAGTTTTCAGGAAGGTTTAATGTATTTTGGGGCAATTCTTTTTCCCTTATTACACCTGCTCGCGAATGTGCCAAACGTGTAGTGATGCGTACCATTACCGGAACACCTGTTTTTTCAGAAAGCGCAAAACCATTTCGTACCATGTCGTAGGCTTCCTGTTGGTTCGAAGGCTCCAATATCGGAAGCATTGCAAATTTTCCGTAATAACGGGAATCCTGTTCATTTTGCGAGGAATGCATCGAGGGGTCGTCGGCAACGGCAATAATCAGTCCCCCGTTTATCCCGGTAATGGCTGAATTCATAAAAGCATCAGCAGCTACATTTAAGCCCACATGTTTCATGCACACAATGCTTCGTTTTCCAGCATACGACATTCCCAGTGCAGCTTCGTATGCTGTCTTTTCATTGGCCGACCATTTGCTTCTTATGCCTTTTTTTGTCGCCAACGGACTATCTTGTATAAATTCGGTGATTTCGGTTGATGGTGTTCCCGGATAGGCAAATACTCCTGAAATGCCGCCATCAATAGCTGCTTGTCCGATAGCTTCTACTCCCAAAAATAGATTTTGCTTCATTTCGGTTTAATTTTTCGAGTTTTCAAAAGTAGGTATTCTGTGTTATCCTTCCAATAGTATTGACCTGTAATTTTTTACAGAAGAGCAGAGCCGGTTCCGTTTTGGTTGGCAGAGGCGTGAGGTATTTTATTATCCGTTCTGTGTTTCCGAAACGTATAGCGTTGGGGGGAAGTTAATGTTATTGTTTTTTTTACTAAACTGGTGGTATTATTTTTTGGGGGAGTTAAAATGCTATTGTTAGTCCCATACCAAATTGATCTCCTTGATTGAAGTTGGGGGCACCCGATCCTTTTTGATATTTAAACGTAAAATATTTATCTTTTTTCTGCGTAAAAAAGAATCTTGCAGAGCCTTCAATTCTGTAATAAATTTCACTGTTCAAAAAATCGTACCATATATCAGAACTTCCAACAAGTCCAACTCCAATTCCGTTGATTTCAAATAATGATTTTGTATCGATTGCAAAGTTTGCCCTGGCTCTGAGAATTCCGTCATCAAGCTGTTCTTTACTTTCATCAGTCTGCCCGCCAGTTGGGTTGGTTTTGTCAATATCAAATTTATATCCTGCCTGTAAAAAAATACCAGCTTTGGTATGTTTTAGCCATTCCGGAACTTTATACATCATTGGTGATTGATACCAGGGGACATACCCAATTTCAATAATCCCATTTATAACCGAAAAAGTATTGTTGGTTTCAATTCCGGCAGAAAGAGGCATTAGATGCATATAGCAATTCGTACATGGTGTAATTTGTCCGGCAACTTTGGTTGTTTTAAAGAACATAAATAATCCTGAAAGTTTTACGTCGATGGAAGAAAAGGCGTCATCAGTTCCTGACTGAACATTAAATTCAGGAGTTGCCTGAAACAGATTGTTCTTGCCTGCGAGTAAAATGTCTTGTTGTTTAAAAATACTATCAAGAGATTGAACGTATTTTATCCCGAAATCAATCGCATTTTGCTTTAGTTCGGTTTTTACTGTATTTAACGAAACCTTTAATGGTTTGTCTTGAGCATAAGAAGCCGGAAATGTAAATACGAATATTGCGATTGTATAAAATATTTTCTTTTTCATCTGTCTAAATTTTTGTGTCGCCCATTTGTTATGTGAGAAAAAATATCAGTCATGCACGTATGGTTTCTCAGTTATAATTTCAGCCATGGGCTGTTGGGTCTGTTTGCGTTTAAATTATTTTTGAAGCCAGGTAATTCACATCTTTGTTGAACCAGTCAGTAGGCCAGATTTTATCCTGATGTCCGTTTTTTTTCATTGTCCATCTTATAGCAGCCCTGTAAATGTACTTCGAGTTTGCATTTCCATAGCCATCGCTTGCACTCAATACCGTATTGTGTACCGTATTTTCGTTTATTTCAACACCTTCGTCGTTGAAATTTCTTAAATGATATTTCATCACTTCTTTTAATTGTTCTAGGTTCATCGTTTATTTTGTTTATGGTTAGACACTTTTTTTTTGTGTTGCGGAAAATGGCGATCTGCCCCTCAGAAAAAATAATATTGATGACTGTCGGGTTTCAGCCAAAAAATCTTTTTGAGATTACTGTTTTTCATAATTGTTTAAGTGCTAGTATTTAAGTGCTTTAAAGATAGCTTTTAAAATTCATACGATGTAATTTTTAAGGATTTAATTTTAAGGAGCATTTTAATTGCGCATTGGTTGCTCATTTGTGCTTCTTTTATTTTTCTTTAGCACATGTTTGGGGGGCGTCGAAAATGAAAATTTTATCTGGAAGTAATAAAAAAAAAGCGATGAGAGAATTTTTTTACAAAAAAAATATACCTTTAAATCTTAATCCCGGAAAGGAATGTAAAACGAATCCCGATTTTTGTTATAGCGTAAAAAAAACAAATATTAATATGAAAGATTTGAAACGTTACTATAATTTAAAAGCCACTCCGGCTGATATTTATAGCGCATTAACCAATGCTGTTATGCTTGAGATATGGACCGGCGAAAAGGCCGTAATGGAGCCCAAAGTAAACACCGAGTTTTCGTTGTGGGACGGTAGTGTGGTAGGGATTAACCTCGAATTTGAAAAAAATAAAAAGGTTGTACAGCAATGGTTTTTTGGCGACGAGCAGACTCCTTCGATTGTTACCATAAAATTGCACCCCAACAAAGAAAAAACAAGTGTAGAATTATCTCACACCAATATCCCGGATGATGCCTATCAAAATATATCAGAAGGATGGGATGAAGATTTTTTTGGAGCTTTAAATGAATTATTCATTTGAATTAAGAAAGTCTGAAGTATAATCGCTAAAACTCCAATGATTTGTTGAAATATTCAGGGATTCATTATCTTTGTCCCTCTTTTTTAACAAAGAGCCTGAAAAATGAAAGCTTTTTCTACTGCTTTCATTTTTGTTGTATTAAAAAAATGAGAAATAAAAACAGTAGTAAAAATGGTAAAAATTACGCTTCCTGATGGCAGTGTACGTGAGTATGCAGAGCCTGTAAGCGGGATGGAAATAGCAAAGTCTATTTCGCCGCGGTTGGCCAAGGATGTTCTCTCTGTTTCGGTAAACGGAGAAGTGTGGGATTTGTCGCGAAAAATAGAACGCGATGCAAGCATCAAATTGTTCACGTGGACCGATAGGGAAGGACAGGAAACCTTTTGGCACTCGTCGGCACATCTGATGGCCGAAGCTATTGAAGCTTTTTATCCCGGAACCAAATTTGGGATTGGCCCAACCGTTGATACCGGTTTTTATTACGATGTTGATTTACCTGAAGGCGTAACCCTGTCGGATAAAGATCTTCCGAAGATTGAAATGAAGATGCTGGAACTGGCACGTCAAAAAAATGATATTGTTCGTTCCGAAATTTCGAAGAAAGATGCTCTGGAAATGTTTGCAAAAAAGAACGACGAGCTGAAGCTGGAATTGATTAATGAACTGGAAGACGGAACAATAACATTATACAACCAGGGAAACTTTACGGATTTATGCCGGGGGCCGCATTTGCCGAATACCGGTTATATAAAAGCAATAAAACTGACTTCTGTTGCCGGGGCTTATTGGCGCGGCGACGAGAAAAACAAAATGCTTACCCGTATTTACGGCGTTACTTTTCCGAAGCAGAAAATGTTGGAAGAATATCTGGTAATGCTCGAAGAAGCTAAAAAGCGCGACCACCGTAAAATCGGGAAAGAAATGCAGCTTTTTACTTTCTCCGAAGCAGTAGGGCAGGGGCTTCCGTTGTGGTTGCCCAAAGGAGCTCAGTTGCGCGAACAATTGGAGATGTTTCTGAAAAAAGTGCAAAAAAGGTATGGATACGAACAGGTAATGACACCCCATATTGGAGATGTAAAACTATATAAAACTTCGGGGCATTATCAAAAATACGGGCAGGATTCATTTCGGCCAATCAGTACACCTGTCGAAGGAGAGGAATACCTTTTGAAACCAATGAACTGTCCGCATCATTGTGAAATTTACAAAGCATGGCCACGTTCGTATAAAGATTTGCCGGTACGCATGGCCGAATTTGGAACAGTTTATCGTTACGAACAAAGTGGCGAGTTGCACGGACTTACCCGTGTGCGTAGCTTTACCCAGGACGATGCACATATTTTCTGTCGTCCCGACCAGTTAAAAGACGAGTTCAAAAAAGTAATCGATATTATTTTTATAATTTTTAAGGCATTAAACTTCGAAAATTATACCGCACAAATTTCGTTGAGAGACCCAGAAAATCCCGAGAAATATATTGGTTCGGCCGAAAACTGGGACAAAGCAGAGCAGGCCATTATAGAAGCCAGTGAAGAAAAAGGCCTAAAAACAGTTACCGAATTGGGCGAAGCCGCTTTTTACGGACCAAAGCTCGACTTTATGATTAAAGATGCATTGGGCCGAAGCTGGCAGCTGGGAACCATTCAGGTAGATTATAACCTGCCCGAACGCTTTGAACTGGAATATATCGGCGCTGACGATAAACGCCATCGTCCGATAATGATACACCGGGCGCCTTTTGGCTCGCTGGAGCGTTTTGTAGCTGTGCTTATTGAACATACTGCCGGAAAATTTCCATTATGGTTAACTCCGGAACAAGCCGTAATTTTACCAATCAGTGAAAAGTATAACGATTATGCAAAAAAAGTTTCAGAAATGCTAAATATTTCCGATATTCGCAGCATTGTCGATAATCGTAACGAGAAGATTGGCAGGAAGATACGAGATAACGAATTGAAACGCATCCCTTATTTGCTGATTGTTGGAGAAAAAGAAGCCGGAACCGAAACCGTTTCGGTAAGAAAACAGGGTGAAGGAGATATGGGAGCAATGACGATAGATGAGTTTACTGATTTTATAAATAAAGAAGTAAAAAAACAATTATCAGGATTGTATAACTAACTTAAGGAGGAACGAAAAATAGCTATTAAAAGAAGAGGTCCAAGAAGACATTATCAGCCGCGAAGAGAACAAGAGCCGCAGCATCGTATCAATCAGAGAATTAGGGTGCCGCAGGTACGACTGGTAGGGGATAATATTGAGAATCCCGGGATTTACCCTTTGCGTGAAGCATTGCAATTGGCTGATAATTTGGAGTTGGATTTGGTAGAAATATCGCCAAAAGCCGACCCCCCGGTTTGTAAAATTATTGATTACTCGAAGTTTCTTTATCAACAAAAGAAGAAACAAAAAGAGATGAAAGCCAAAGCCACCAAAGTTGTGGTTAAAGAAATACGTTTTGGCCCGCAAACGGATGAGCATGATTTTAATTTTAAATTGCGTCATGCCGAAAAATTCCTAAAAGAAGGAGCAAAAGTAAAAGCTTTTGTGTTCTTTAAAGGACGCTCAATTCTGTTTAAAGAGCAAGGCGAAATATTGTTGCTGAAACTGGCAACTTCCCTTGAAGAGCTTGGAACAGTAGAGCAAATGCCAAAACTGGAAGGTAAAAGAATGACAATGTTTATTTCACCTAAGAAGAAATAAGTCCTGTGTTTTGCGCGACTTGTTTCTTATATATTATGTAGCAATACATATAATATGGTTCTTTGATAACAATTTAATGAAGTAGGAATTATGCCAAAAATGAAAACGAATTCCGGAGCTAAAAAACGTTTTAAGCTGACCGGAAGTGGTAAGATTAAAAGGAAACATGCCTACAAAAGTCATATTCTGACTAAAAAAAGTAAAAAACGTAAACGTAATTTGACTTATTGGACAACTATCGATAAGACAAACGAAAGCAACGTTAAACTTTTATTGTGCATGAAATAGTCGGCAGTATTTGCTGTTGAATATTTTGAACCTTTTAATGAGAGTTTGAAAAAAAGTTGAAAACCAGACGGTTGTGCCAGTAAAGATTCTTCCTGAATAATGAAGAACGCCAATTGTCAAAAAAAAGTAAAAGTATGCCTAGAAGTGTAAATCATGTAGCATCACGTGCCCGAAGGAAAAAATTACTGAAAAAAACAAAAGGTTATTTCGGATCGCGTAAAAATGTATGGACGGTAGCAAAAAATACCTGGGAAAAAGGCCAGCAGTACGCCTACCGCGACAGGAGAGTGAAAAAAAGAACATTCCGTGCATTGTGGATTCAGCGTATCAACGCTGCTACCCGCCTCGAAGGAATGTCGTATTCACAATTTATGGGATTGTTGAAAAAGAATGATATTGAAATAAACAGGAAAGTTTTAGCCGATTTGGCAATGAACCAACCGGAAGCATTCAAAGCAATCGTAAATAAAGTAAAATAAAAGACTGTATTAGTTTAGGTGAGATACATTAAAGCCCCGCGGTTTTCCCGTGGGGCTTTTCGTTTTTTTCGCTACCTCCTCTTATCGCCTTTGTGTGCTATTTCCTGGTTTCAAATTTATTTAAGCTGAATAAGAACTACTGATTTTGCCGGCAGGTCAACGTTTAGTATTTCATTTTTGGGTTTTTTAACAGCGAACGATTTTATGTTTACTTTTTCTTTTTCTCCGAAATTGTTGTAGTCATTTATTTTTTTAGACGTTATAATTTGTCCGTTGGCCGAAGAAAAATCGGTTCCGGGAAGGTCAATCTCTAGTTTTTCGCTTTTGTTCGGATTTAAATTACATAAAGTTATTGACGTAACCCCGTTTTTTGTTGAAGCCGAAGCACTTATCGCCGGAAGCTTTTCTCCGTTGAAATTGTAATCTGTGCAATTCAAATCAACGGGAATCAAAGTGGCATCCTGGTGGACATTGTACATTTTAAAAACATAGTAAGTAGGAGTAAGTACCATTTGTGCCCCATTTGTTAAAATAACAGCCTGCAAAACATTGACGATTTGTGCAATATTGGCCATTGCAATACGATTGGCATGATTGTTAAAGATGTTTAGATTTATTCCGGCAACAATTGCATCTCGAATTGTATTTTGCTGCTGTAAAAAGCCGGGATGCGTTCCGGGTAACTGGTCGTACCAGGTTCCCCATTCGTCAACAGCCAATGCAATCCGGTGTTGCGGGTCGTATTTGTCCATAACCTGTAGGTGATTCTTTATTATTGATTCGATAAACACAGTGTTTTTCAGTGTTTTAAAGTACATCGCTTCTCCAAAATCGGTCGAAGAGCCTTTTTTGCTCCAGTTATTTGTAGGCAAAGTATAATGATGCATCGAAACACATTGTACTAAGCCCTGTTTGTTTTTTGTTACGTCCATTATTTTGTCTGTCCAGTCGGTATCGTTCGAAGAAGGGCCACAAATAATACGGTAGGCATCTTTGCAATTTACATAAGTGGCAAATTGTCGGTACAGGTTGGCATAATATTCGGGTGTCATATTTCCTCCGCAGCCCCATGTTTCATTGCCAATACCCCAAAATTTTACGTTCCATGGTTTTTCTCTCCCGTTTTTTTTACGCAGGTCGGTCATAGGGCTCTCGTTCGAAGAGGTGCAATATTCAACCCATTCGGCAGCTTCCTGTACTGTTCCTGAGCCAACATTAATGCTTAAATACGGTTCGGTGCCTATTAATTCACAGAAGTTCAGGAATTCATGCGTTCCAAAACTGTTGTCTTCGGTAACTCCTCCCCAGTGTGTATTTACAATTGACGGACGGTTTTCTTTCGGGCCAATTCCATCTTTCCAGTGATAGGTATCGGCAAAGCAACCTCCGGGCCAGCGTAAAACCGGGACTTTCATTTCAATTAAAGCATTAACAACATCGGTACGGTAGCCGTTGATATTGGGGATATCCGAGTCTTTCCCAACATAAATGCCTCCATAAATGCAAGTGCCTAAATGTTCTGAAAAATGTCCGTAAATTTCTTTGTTTATTTTTGCTTTTGCATTTTTTGTCTCCAGAGTAAGCGTGTTTTGTCCGAAAGATAAAGAGCTTATTAAGCTCAGAAAGATGAGTACAGATGATTTAAGTTTGTTCATAATTTTTATTGATTGAAGATGAAGAATTTTCTTGCTATTCATAGGAACTGTTGCTGGATTGTTTTTTTGCTTAGGCCGTTCTTTGTTTGCCTGATTTGTGAGTTCTTTCAAAACAAGATTCCTGTGTATAAACCATTTATTTCATTGCTGTGGCACCTATGTCTAAAAAGAATATCCCGATAAAATAATTTTTTTTCAAACCTAATAAAAATAGCAGGAAGTTAACCCGTTTTTTGGATGTTTTTTGAGGGGCTGTTTTGAACTGTTTCAGACAGAAAAGAATCGTCATTAACACCCAACTGTTCATATTAAATACGGGTAATGCATGCGAATCTCTTTTATGATATTAAAAAAAAGTTAACTTTGTTCCCGAAATGCAGCTATCATGACTAAAGAAGATCGCTGGCTTCTGGATAATTTAAAAGCAAATTTGCAACAACTGTTTTCTGCTTACCAAAAGCTAGAGGCATATAATGCTGGAATGGGAGAGGAGATAAGTAAGCTAAAGTACCAGATTGACAAATTGGAAGCTGAAAAATTGGAGATTAGTCGGAAAAATGAGCAACTGAAAATAGCGAACCAGCTTTTATCCGGGAAAGATGAAAGCGGAGCAGCTAAACAGAAAATAAATAGTTTGATACGGGAAATTGATAAATGTATCGCATTACTAAATCGGTAATGTAAGGTGAAAGATAGTAGATTTAGAATAAATATTAAGATTGATGGACGGAATTATCCGTTGAATATTGATCGGACAGATGAAGAGAGGTACCGAAAAGCTGCAAAAATTGTGAATGAAACCATTAATGAATTCAGACTTAGGTTTCAGAGCAATGACCAACAAGATATAATGGCAATGACAGCTTTTCAGTCTGCATTGAATTATTGCAATCTGCAAGAGCATCAGGACTACTCTCAATTCATCGATGATATTAAAGATATAAATGATGATATCTCTGATTTCTTAAACGAAAAGAAACAGGGATAAGCACACAATAATTTTTCGATGCCCGTATAAGGTTTCTTTCTTTTTTAAGATAGAGAAGGCTTTTACGGGTTTTTTAGTAATATTTAAACGTTAAGCATGAATATAAATTTAATTATAGCAGCAGCAGCAGGATTTATTGCCGGAGGCGGGGTGGCCTATATGGTTTGGGATAAAGCCCTTTCTGCAAAGAAAAAGCGAATTCTTGATGAAGGAATTGCAGACGCCGAGGTAGTGAGGAAGGATAAAATTTTACAAGCAAAGGAAAAATTCCTGCAGCTAAAATCACAACACGAGAAGTACATAAACGAGAAAAACAGCACGTTGGCGAAACTCGAAAATAAACATAAACAACGAGAATCAACTTTAAACCAGCGCCGCGAAGAATTGAATAAAAAAACAAAAGAGTTTGAGAACACACGTCGTGAAGTGGAAGCAATCCGGGAAAATTTAGGCGTACAACTGCAACGTGTGGAATACAAAAACGAAGAACTTGAAAAAGTACACCGGCAAACACTTGAAAAACTGGAACATGTTTCAGGGCTTTCTGCCGAAGATGCCAAAGCGCAATTGGTTGAATCGTTAAAAGAAGAGGCAAAATCGAATGCGCTGGCTTATGTGAACGAAATAATGGAAGAAGCGCAGCAAACTGCAAACAAAGAAGCCAAAAAAGTAGTTATAAAGTCAATTCAGCGTGTTGCTACCGAAACAGCTATTGAGAATGCTGTAACTATTTTCCACATTGAGAGTGATGAGATTAAAGGACGGATAATTGGTCGTGAAGGACGAAATATTCGTGCACTCGAAGCAGCTACCGGGGTTGAGATCGTAGTTGATGATACGCCCGAGGCTATTGTCCTTTCTGCTTTTGACCCGGTACGAAGAGAAATTGCACGCCTGGCATTACACCAGTTGGTTACCGACGGAAGAATTCATCCTGCGCGTATTGAGGAAGTGGTGCAAAAAGTAAAAAAACAGGTAGAAGAGGAAGTAATCGAAGCCGGAAAACGTACCGTTATCGATTTGGGAATACACGGTTTACACCCGGAACTTGTTCGTTTGGTGGGGAAAATGAAATACCGCTCGTCGTACGGACAAAACCTGTTGCAACACTCTCGCGAAGTTGCGAACCTGAGTGCTGTTATGGCATCTGAATTGGGACTGAACCCGAAAAAAGCCAAAAGAGCCGGATTATTACACGATATTGGTAAAGTGCCCGATGACGAGCCGGAATTGCCACACGCTGTACTGGGCATGAAACTGGCCGAAAAATACAAGGAAAAACCGGACATTACCAATGCTATTGGTGCACACCATGATGAAGTGGAAATGCAGTCGTTGATTGCTCCTATTGTACAAGTGTGTGATGCTATTTCAGGAGCCCGACCGGGGGCCCGACGCGAAGTGGTGGAATCGTATATTAAACGATTGAAAGACCTTGAAGACCTGGCTCTTTCTTACCCGGGAGTAACCAAAACTTATGCGATACAGGCCGGACGCGAATTACGGGTAATTGTCGGTTCCGACAAAATGAGCGACCAGGAAACTGAACAATTGTCTTACGATATATCAAAACGAATCCAGGACGAAATGACTTATCCCGGACAGATAAAGATTACCGTTATCCGCGAGACACGTGCCGTTAGCTATGCCAAATAGTTGATAACAATTCGATATAGAAAGAGGGTGTCCGAAGACTTTTAGGATACCCTCTTTTTTTGTGGGCACTTCATAATTCGGGTTGGTAAACAAATGTAATCCTTTACTTTGCCAATAATCGAACTCTACTGGGTTTATGTTGTTGTCTTATGAGTTAAGAAGAGGGTGGCATTCGGTTCTGTTACTCGCTTATTTTTGAGTGTTCTTTGCCATATTACTCAGGTGAAGATCCAGTGCTTTTACCGAAATTTGAATCTCCCAAATTGACATTGCCAAGGAAGCACATAATAATAAAAGTGCTATCCCAAAGATGTAGGCTGCAATTAATGTGAGTCCTATAAAAATAAGAAACATGGTAATAACACAAAGAAACAAACTGCTAACACCCAGTATTTGCATGGTGCGGATAAGATACAGACGTTTGCGTAAGTTATAAATTTGTCCTTTCAAAACGGTTCCTGGATTTTTTTTATATTGTTCGTATAAATTCCGGACAACAGCAGTGTAGGCTACAAAACGATTGGTGTAGGCCAGTAAAATTAACGAAATGGCCGAAAATAAAAGTGCCGGTGTTGTAAGTGTAAAATATTCGTGCATGGCTTTTAGTTTTATTCAAAATTAAAATTATTTTTAAAAACTATAGAACAAATAAGATGTAATATTTGGTGAAATTTTTAAGGAAAATTACGATACAAGATATGTCAATCTGCAATTTGGGTTTGTTTCAGGAATTGCACAAAAGCATCATTTTGAGGCTAGTGCAGGCGCAAATTGCTTTTTTAAAAAAGATTATATTGATGGTTCGTTTCCCATTGCTTTTTCAGTAGGATACAGGTATCAAAAGCCACAAAATAATTTTATTTTTCGGGTTGGTGGTGGATTTCCGAATGGTTTGAGTTTGGGGATAGGATTCGCTTTTTAGTCTTCAATAAAAAGTTTTATAAACAGTAGTTTCTTTGTGAATGTTTGCATACCTTATATATTGTTGTAGACGCATAATATTGATGTTCAATCCTGTTTGGAGGTGCAGGTTTGTAGTATTGATGAATGCTCCAGGCATAGGACTCCGGGACTCCAGCAAAACGAATATATCAGAAAATTGAAAGATTCTGAACCCAATAGGAAAACATACAGATAACCATATTCTTTTTTCAGGAAATCTAGAGTTCTATTGTATTTTGAATTAATGTTAATTAACCGATTTTGCAATAGACAAAAAACTAAAAAGTATATTTTTGTCAATCCAAAATATGAGAAATCAAAGAAAATAATAATGTAATGCTTTTTGAGTGAGTTGTTTATGTCTTTCTTTTTGAGTTAAGATAGATTTCGATAGGGGAATTTTAAAGGAAGATTGTCATAGCAATGACTAAAGAATAAGGATACGAAAGGAATTGTGTTCTGAGTGTTATCCTAAAAAAATATAAACGAATGGAGCATTTGAGACAAAGTTTTGATATATTATATAAAGAGAAAACAGTAGAATACTGTCGAAAACCATTTGTGCTAAATATTAAACAAAAACAATTAAAAGAAAACAATTAAATGAAGCAATTGAGAACGATGCTCCTCCTGCTATTTACAGGAGTTGTAGCACACGCTCAAAATGTAACCCTTAGCGGTTACCTGAAAGATGTCGCCAATGGCGAAGCACTTATTGGTGCAACCGTTTATGTTGAAGAATTGCAACAGGGCACGGTGTCTAATCCTTATGGTTTTTATTCCATTACAATTCCGCAGGGAAGTTACACCTTGCAGGTATCGTATATTGGGTATGAGACTATTCGACAGAGGATTAAGGCAACGACGAACCAAACTATTTCGCTTTCGTTAAACGAAGATTCCGAGTCAATCGATGAGGTAGTGATTCTTGGCGAAGCCGCCAATGCCAATGTTGAACGGATAGGGATGGGGGTTGCTAAACTTCCGGTAAAAGCCATTAAAAAATTGCCGGCTTTTATGGGTGAGGTCGATGTTATCCGTAGCATACAACTGTTGCCCGGTATCCAGAGTGGCGGAGAGGCCAGCTCCGGCCTTTATGTGCGTGGTGGTGGACCGGATGAGAACCTTATGATATTAGACGAAGCCCCGGTTTATAATGCCTCGCATTTGCTGGGTTTTTTTTCGGTGTTTAACTCTAATGCAATAAAAGACATTGAGGTTTACAAAAGTGGTATTCCTGCCAAATATGGAGGAAAAGCTTCTTCGGTAATTGATATTCGTCAGAAAGACGGAAATGCCAAACGCTTTAGTTGTGATGGAGGTATGGGCACGCTTTCAAGCCGTTTGACTTTAGAAGGGCCAATAATTAAAGATAAATGGACTTTTTTGATTGCCGGACGAAGAACTTATTATGATGTGTTGGGAAAAGCAATGGGGATTGAAGAATTAAAAGAGAATACGCTCTATTTTTATGACTTAAACATAAAATCAACATTGACAATTAACGACCATAACCGGGTTTTTCTTTCGGGGTATATGGGAGAAGACCGATTTGAAATGGGTGAAACAGCATATATGTACTGGGGAAATTCAACCGGTACAGTACGCTGGAATCATGTTTTTGGAGATAAACTGTTTATGAATATTTCTGCTGTTTATGCTAAATACGATTACAATCTGGGGGTTCCCGGCAGCGATTCCAATAATTTTGACTGGACATCAAAAATAACCGATTATAACGGGAAACTCGATTTTACATGGTTTGCCTCACCAAAGAATACTGTAAGATTTGGGGTGGGCTCTATAAAACATGAGTTCCGTCCCGGGAAAGTTACCACCAGAGGCGATAATTCAATGTTTTCAGATATGGAACTGGCTCACTACAATGCTTTGGAAAGCACCGCTTACTTATCAAATGAGCAAAAGATTACGGAACGTTTTTCAGCTCAATATGGAGTACGTATCAGTCATTTTCAGCAAATAGGAGAAGGAGAAGTAAACTATTATAAAGACCCGGACGATAGAGAAAAAGATGAAATAACTGAAACAAAAACATACGATAAATGGGAGAAAATCGGCGATGCCGTTGTTCATCTCGAACCTCGTCTGGGATTAAAATATACACTCGGACAAAACAGCTCGGTAAAAGCATCCTACAACCGAATGGTGCAAAACCTGCATCTTATTTCAAATACTAATTCTCCTACTCCGCTCGACGTTTGGTTGCCTACCAGTACCTATATTAAGCCGTTAATTACCGATCAGGTGTCGCTGGGGTATTTTCGAAATTTTAAACAAAATATGTGGGAAACATCGGTTGAAGTATATTATAAAGACATGAAAAATGTATTGGATTATAAAGAGGGAGCAGACCTGTTCCTTAACGATGCCATTGAAACAGAACTGCTACATGGTTCGGGAGAATCAAAAGGATTGGAATTTCTTGCTAAAAAGACGAAAGGGAAATTAACCGGCTGGATTGGGTATACCTGGGCAAAAACAACCCGTAAAATTCCCGGAATAAATGACGGAAAATCATATCCTTCGTCGTACGACCGTACGCATGATTTGTCGGTTGTGGCAAGTTACCAGTTAAACGATCGATGGAGTCTTGCCGGTAATTTTGTGTTATCAAGCGGAAATCCTACTTCTTATCCGGTTGCAAAATACACCATACAAGGAGTACAGGTTTACGAATATTCGTCGCGCAACAGCAACCGTTTACCTTGTTATAATCGTTTAGACCTTTCTGCTACTTACGATTTCAAAAAGAATAAAAATCGTAAGTTTAAACAATCGCTCAATTTTTCTATTTATAATGTTTATGCCCGACGCAATGCCTATTCAATTACGCCTCAGGAAAATGAAAACAATCCGAATCAAACCGAATTTGTAAGGCTGTCTATAATCGGTTCTCTTATTCCTTCTATTACTTATAACTTTAAATTTTAAGATGATGAAACATCCCATGGCTGAGATAATAACTGAGGCACCCAAGAGCATGACTGTTATTTCTTCTCACATAACAAATGGGCAATACAAAAATTTAGAAAGATGAAAACAATAAACATATTCAAAACACTAATATCTAATTGTTCTTTAAAAGTTGCCTTGGAAAAAATAAAAAAAGAAAACACTACTGCTTTTTTAACAATTAGCATCCTTCCATTTTTTATATTTATTTTTACGTCTTGTGAAGATGTGGTTGACGTAAAACTAAGCGACGAAGATTTAGATTTAACGGTTGTTGAAGCCTACTTAAATACAAAAACCGAAAATAATGTATATGTAAAAATTGAAAAAACAACCCAGGTGAACGATACAACAACTAATGTCGTAAATAATGCAGTTGTTACGCTTACCGATAATGAAGCAACTCCAAATTCTGTTACATTGGAAGAGCAAGGTACTTCTGGCATATACTTGTTGCCGGAAGGAATTACTTATCCCGGAGTAACAGGACGAACTTACACTTTAAATGTGAAAATTCCTGATGGCGATACTATTACCGGGCAGGAACTATTAAGTGAAGTAGCTACGCTTGATTCGGTCTCGGTAAAATTAAGTAAAGAATCGAATTACGACTACCTTGGGATATATGGCAGTTTTCAGGAACCGGAAGGAGAAGGTAACTATTACAAATGGGATATGTATGTTAATGGAGAGCATTTAAATGATATTGATGAACTAGTTTATGGGAAAGATGAACTGATTGATGGCAACTATGTAAGTGACTTTTGTATTACAATTGACTGGGAAGATGATGATGATGAAAAACTGCTTCATAAAGGCGATACTGTAGTTGTTGAACAGCTTTCCATATCAAAAGAGATATACGATTTTTATGTGGGAATGTATAATCAGGGATCATCGGGAAGCCTTTTTAGTGTACCTCCCGCCAATGTTCAGGGAAACCTTAGTGCAAGTAGCGGTAAACGTGTCTTGGGGATGTTTTCGGCACGAGATATTTCGGTGGGAAATACTGTGGTAATCGACGATAGCAGTTATTCCCGGAAAGGAAACTAATCTTTTATTGTTTGGTTTTCATCTAATGTTGCTGTTGTTGCTTCCTTTTCTAACTCCCCTTGCCGGATATGGTTGATTTTTAATTTTCTTCTAAGGGACAATCTATCGCTAAAGGAATCGTTCATTGTAACAAAAAATGTTTCCTTGGGGGCGCACAAATTGTTAGAAAGAAGAGGGTTTATGGAACGAATTAAAATTTTAAATGATATTTCTCTTTTTTCAAGGCAACCTTTTTTGCTGTAGTTGTAACTTAAAGTTTACCTTGGAAAAAGCGAAATAGGGCAAGATTCGTTCGGAGAATTAGCAATTATTGGGCTTGCTCCGGTTCTATTTTTACTGCATTTAAGCCTCTGGCACCTTTCACGAGCTCAAAGGAAACCATAGCACCTTCTTTTATATTCGGGAAAGCATCAGTGATATGGAAAAAATATTTTTCGGTACTATTAATGTCTTTAATAAAACCGTAGCCTTTATCTTGTTTAAAATGTTCAACCCGTCCTTTTAGCGGAGTTTCTTCCTCCTCTTGTTTTTTAGGTGTCGAAATCATAATGTCATTTACATCTATTTCCTGTTTTATCCCCGGTTCGGGAGCCTTGTCGGTAATAAGCCCGTTTTCGTCAACATAAGCAATCATGTCATCTAAAGAGCTGCCCCCACTGTTCGCTTTGCGTTCTTCTTTGCGTTTTTGTTTTTCTTTTCTTTTTTGTGCTCGTTTTTTTTCTAATTCTTTTTTATTGTAAGATATACTCATTTATATTAATTTTAATGTTCTCTCTTTTAGTATAGTGCGATAGTTGTATGCTTGTTTTGCGACAATTATCCTAAACAAGGAAGTTGATTTTGAAGTCGGTTAGAGCGATAGGGCGACTCAATAAAAACTGATTGTTATGCCAACAAAGTTAGAAAATTATTCGGTACAATATAATTTCTTCGATATTCACTGTGCGTTTGAGCATTGCAATTTGTATCTGTTTTTGTTGTTTCGGGAATGCATTGTTCCTTTTGTCATAAAAACGTCTGCCAACATTCAACAAATCAACATAATTGGTTAAATTTGCGTTTTTCAGAAACAAATGAACAAAAAGATTAATAAAATACCGGAATATCTGAAGATCGAGAAACTAAAAAACGATAAGCGGGTAGTTGTATATTTAGTATGTGTGTTAATTGCTACTGTTTTGTGGTTTTTGAATGCCCTGAACAAGGATTATACCACCTCAATTTCGTTTCCTGTGAAGTATACAAATCCTCCGGCTCATCGTTTTTTGTCCAACAGGCCGCCATCGCAGGTCGATCTTAAAGTTAAGGCGCATGGCTTTACTCTGCTGCGTTATAAATTGCACATGTCGTTTGCCCCGATAATCCTGAATCTGAAAAGTATTACGAAAGATGTAGAACCCCGGAATGGGCACTATAGGGTTGCTTCGTCAAAGGTATTGCACCGGATTCGCAGCCAGGTAAGCAACGAAATTTCTATTCTTGAAGTTCAGCCCGGGATAATAAACATTGTTCTTGATAGTTTGAAAACGAAAACCGTACCGGTAAAAGCAGATGTTGACCTTGATTTTGTCGCACAATTCAGTTTAAAAGATACCGTTTTGGTGATTCCTGCATCGGTGGAAATCGTGGGCCCTTCAGCAATTGTCGATACAATTACCTGTTTGTTTACCGGGCAAAAAAAATATACAAAGGTAGACCGGACAATAAGCCGGACTTTAGATATAATTCATCCTGAAAATACCACCGTAAAACCTGAAAAAGTGCAGGTGAGAATTGATGTTGAGGAATATACTGAAAAAGAAATCCGTATTCCGTTGACCATAAAGAATAAACCCGACAGTGTGAAGGTAAAACTTTTTCCGTCGGATGTAATGCTTACCTGCTTGGCCGGTTTAAGCAAATGCGATGCTCTTACCTCTTCCGATTTTAGTGTTTTTGTCGATTATGCTCAAATAAAAAGTAACACGAACAGTCTTCAGGTTTTTGTTGGAAAGAAATCATCTTATGTGCAAAAGGTGCGAACTTTGCCCGAAACAGTAGAATTTTTAATTGAAACAAATTAACTTATGACGATTGCAATAGGAATAACCGGGGGCATAGGAGCCGGGAAATCGACCATTTGTAGGGTGTTTCGCCTGTTGGGAGTTCCTGTTTTTGAGGCCGATAAAGCAGCCCGGCAGTTGTTAAATACAAATCAACAAATAAAACAGGGATTAATTAACCTGTTTGGGGAGGCTGTTTACACTGAAAACGGGCAGCCTGACCGAAAAAAACTTGCCGGAATTATTTTCAATAATGATATTCAGCTTCAAAAAATAAACAATTTGGTGCATCCTGTTGTACGGGAGGCTTTTAATGTATGGGCCGATAAACAAAAGGCGCCGTATGTAATTCAGGAGGCAGCAATTTTGTTTGAAAGTGGTTTTTATAAGATGATGGATTACTCTATTTTGGTGACAGCTCCTTTATCCGAACGGATGAAAAGGGTTTGTGCACGGGATAAGGCTTCGGAAAAACAGGTGAAAGAACGCATGCAGAAACAGTGGACGGATGACGAAAAACGAAAATTAGCCACGCTTGAAATAAAAAACGATAATACGGAATTGATAATTCCGAAAGTCATAAACATTGATAAACAATTGAAAGAATATGGCAAAATTTGGTAAATGGATTGGTGGTGGTTTGGGATGGGCAATTGGTGGACCTATCGGCGCACTTTTGGGCTTTGTAGTCGGTTCGTTCTTCGACGGGTCGGCAATCCAGGAAAAAGAGGGGAGAACCGGGGGATATTCGATGCGGACAACCACCGGAGGATATGTAATGAGTTTGCTGGTTTTGTCGGCAGCCGTAATGAAAGCCGATGGGAAAGTTCTGAAATCGGAACTTAATTATGTGAAAAATTTCCTGAAACAGAACTTTGGCGAAGCCTCGGCTCAGGAAGCAATAAAAATGTTGCGCGATTTGCTGAATCAAAATATCCCGGTAGAAGATGTATGTCGGCAGATAAAAACGAACATGAACTATTCGGCGCGTTTGCAATTGGTGCACTACCTGTTTGGCATTGCCCAGGCCGATGATGTTATCGCAACCGAGGAACACCGACTTATTTCGCGCATTTGTTCGCTGATGGGCATTAGCAACAGCGATTACCAGTCGATAGAAGCTATGTTTGTGCGCAATACCGATGCCGACTATAAGATATTGGGCATCGAAAGCTCTGCTACTAACGATGAGGTGAAAAAAGCTTATCGGCGCATGGCCATGAAATATCATCCCGACAAGGTGAGCAATCTTGGTGAAGACATCCAGAAAGCCGCTACCGAAAAATTTAGAACAGTAAACCACGCTTACGAGAATATTAAGAAAGAGCGGGGGATGGGGTAGAGGAGAGGGAAATGTAAGAAGATTTTATGTGAGATGCTTATGTTTCTTGATAGAAATGAAAATTTATAAAAAAGAAATTGTACTTTGCTAAAGATTTGTTAATTTGTATACGTCAATCCGGGAGTATTGTGAGATATCTGATTGGAGTAAAATACTGAAGTTTTTTTTGACAAAAGCCCAAGCATATTGTATCATTATATTTGTTAATTTTGTTAACAAAGAAATATAAAAGGAATTAAATGTTAAATACGGAATCTGTATTAATAACCGGAGCCGATGGTTTTATTGGTTCTCATCTTACAGAGGCATTACTACAAAAGGGATATAAAGTAAAAGCTCTTTCTCAATATAATTCGTTTAATAATTGGGGCTGGTTAGAAGATATCGCTTCGAATAATAAGTTGGAAATAATTTCAGGAGATGTAAGAGATGCCCATTTTTGCAAAGAAATTACTAAAAATGTGGATGTTATTTTTCATCTTGCGGCACTTATTGCAATTCCATATTCCTACATTGCTCCAGACAGTTATGTAGACACAAATGTTCGTGGAACTTTAAATATATGCCAAGCTGCAAAAGAAAATGGAAATATACGGGTTATTCATACTTCAACATCCGAAGTTTACGGAACGGCACAGTATGTCCCTATTGATGAAAAGCATCCCAAACAACCACAATCTCCATATTCGGCGTCGAAAATAGGAGCTGATGCTATAGCAATGAGTTTTTATAATGCATTTAATCTTCCGGTAACCATTGCCCGACCATTTAATACTTATGGCCCCCGACAATCAGCAAGGGCAATTATTCCAACGATTATTACACAAATTGCAAACGGCATTAAAGAAATTGAATTAGGAGACCTGACTCCAACCCGAGATTTTAACTATGTAAAAGATACCTGTAAAGGTTTTATTGCTTTAGCGGAGAATGAATCGACAATCGGAAAAGAGATTAATATCTCATCAAATACCGAAATATCAATGAGCGATACACTTAATCTGATAAAGGAGATTATGGATTCAGATGTTCAATTTATTACTGACGAACAAAGATTGCGTCCTAAAAAATCAGAAGTGTTCCGTTTATGGGGAGATAATTCTCTGATAAAAGAATTAACAGGATATCGTCAGGACTATTCGTTAAAAGAGGGCTTAACAGAAACCTGTAATTGGTTCTCAAACCCGGGAAAAATAAAAAAATACAAAGCAAACATTTATAATGTTTAGGATGGAGAGAATTTTTGAAAATACAGTTGACTTTATACGTGATTTATATAAGGAATCTTCAAGTTTGATTCCTTTACATGCTCCTGTTTTTTTGGGAAATGAAAAAAAATATTTAGAAGAATGTATTGATAGTACTTTTGTTTCAAGTGTCGGAAAATTTGTTGACCGCTTTGAAAAAATGGTTGCCCAATATACAGGAGCAAACAAGGCTGTTGTTTGTGTTAACGGGACCAATGCTTTACATATGGCATTAATGCTTGTTGGTGTAGAAGTAGACGACGAAGTCATCACTCAACCTTTAACTTTTATTGCGACTTGTAACGCCATTAGCTATATTGGAGCTCATCCTGTTTTTGTTGATATAGATAAAGAAACACTAGGCTTATCGCCAATAGCTTTAGAAAAATGGTTAACAGATAATACTGAAATAAGAAGCAATATTTGTTACAACAAAACAACAGGTCGCAAGATAAAAGCCTGTGTTCCGATGCATACGTTCGGACATCCGTGTAAAATTGACGAAATAGTGGAAATTTGTAAAAAGTACCATATTGAGTTAATAGAAGATGCCGCTGAAAGCATTGGTAGTTTTTACAAAGACAAACACACAGGAACATTTGGAAAGATTGGAGTTCTTAGCTTTAATGGGAATAAAACCATAACAACAGGTGGTGGAGGAATGTTGCTTTTACAAGATGAAAAGCTGGGCAATAAAGCAAAACATTTAACAACACAAGCTAAAGTTCCTCATCAATGGGAATTTATTCACGATGACATTGGCTATAACTATCGTATGCCAAACATCAATGCGGCTATAGGTTGTGCTCAGATGGAGAATTTAGATTCTTTTATTCAAAACAAAAGAGAAACAGCTAACCAATATAAAGAATTTTTCAACAATATTTCCAGTATTGATTTTTTTTCCGAACCTGAAAATTGCCGTTCAAATTATTGGCTAAATGCCGTACTATTACAGAATAAAAAAGAACGAGACGATTTTTTAGCATATACCAACGGAAATAAAGTTATGACTCGTCCCGTATGGAAGTTAATGAACAAATTGCCAATGTTTGTCAATGCTCAATGCGGAAAATTAGACAATGCTGAATGGATTGCAAAACGATTGGTGAATATCCCGAGTAGTGTGAATTGTTTGTTATAAGAAATAACAGTATAAAAAAGTAAAGTAATGACAAATCTAGAGAAATACAAAAAAGTATTTATGGATAGTTTATCTATCTCAGAAAATGAATTAACCGAAAAATTAGTATATAATAGCATTGAAACCTGGGACTCTGTCGGGCACATGGGATTAATTGCAGCATTAGAAGAAGTATTTGAAATTGAATTAGATACTGATGATATTATTGATTTCAGTTCTTATAAAAAAGGATTCGGGATTTTAGGAAAATACAATATTGAATTATAAAATATTATATTATGGGAAATGCAATTCTTAAAGATTTAGATGCATATGAGATTCAACAGTATCAGCAAAATCGTTATCCATGTTTTTTCCTTGATTATGTAGAAGAAGCAATTCCGGGGGAAAGAGCTAAAGGTTATAAGAATTTCACATTTAATGAATGGTATTTTCCCTCGCATTTTGCAGATGAACCTAATGTGCCGGGATTTATTCAGATAGAAACATTAACCCAAATGTTTTTAATGACTTTCTTAACTATCCCTGAGAATAAAGGTAAAAAGACAGGATTTGTCTCCGTAAATAATGCAAGATTTTATAAGAAAATAATTCCTGGGAAAAAACTTGAAATTGAAGCCAATTTAAAATCATATAATAGAGGACTGGCAAAAGGAACGTCTATCGGTTATATTGATGGAGAAAAAGCATGCAGTATTGAATTAACTGTTGTAATTCCAGATGTTTTTAATAAATTCTTACCGTCTAAATAATGCGTGTCGCCGATTATATAATTGAAAAAATAAACCAACAAGGAGTTAATCATATCTTTTTGGTTACAGGTAGGGGGGCATTATTCCTTACTGATGCTGTTGCCCGGTTAAAAGAAATGAATAGTATCTCGATGCATCATGAGCAATCTGCAGCGTTTGCAGCTGTTGCCTATTCTCAATACACCGGAGGACTTGGAGCATGTCTTGTTTCAACCGGATGTGCAATGACCAATACTATTACTGGAGTATTAAATGCCTGGCAAGACGGTATCCCTTGTGTGTTTATTTCCGGACAAAACAAGTTACAGGAAACATCTCGTTATACGAATATTCCTGTTCGTACTTATGGACAGCAAGAAACTGATATTATAAGTTTAGTTGAGCCAATTACAAAGTATGCGGTAATGATAACAGATCCGACTAAAATTGTATATGAAGTAGAAAAAGCTTTGTATTTAGCCAACGAAGGTCGAAAAGGTCCGGTTTGGATTGATATACCGTTAGATGTTCAAAACATGAGAGTTGAACCGGATGAATTAATGCATTATGACGTTCAAAAAGGAAATTTTTATGAACCATCTTCTAAAGATATAGAATACATAAAAGATGCATTAACCAAATCTAATCGTCCTACACTCCTGATTGGAAGTGGAATTTATGCTGCTAAAGCAGAAAAAGAATTATCTACATTGGTAGAACAATTGGGTATTCCACTAACCTATTCTGCTTCTTCTCCGGACATATATGGTACAGAAAATAAACTTTCAATTGGTTCAGTTGGAATGATGGGCTGTAGCCGTGCCGGTAACTTTACTGTTCAAAACTCTGATTTGCTAATCGTTATTGGTTGTCGACTATCATCAATGACAACCGGCACTGAGTTTGAGAAATTTGCAAGAGAAGCTAAAATTATTGTTGTTGATATTGATGCTGTTGAACATTCAAAGAAAGGTGTAAATATTGATCGTTTAGTTATTTCTGATGCAAAAAGACTAATAAGCTCATTACTAAACACAAAACTTAAAGAAACAAATATTGAATGGAAAAATAAATGTTTACATTGGAAAAATATCTTTCCAAAATGTGAAAACGATCATTTAAATTTGGAGAAAATAGATCTATACTATTTGACGGAAATTTTAGGAAAAACACTTCCTGAAAATGCGTCTTTAGTAACAGATTCCGGCTTAATAGAACTTGTACTTCCCGGTAATTTCAATTTTAAGAATACACAAAAATGTATTCATCCTGCTTCACAAGGATCAATGGGATTTGCTTTGCCGGCTGCAATTGGGGCTTATTATGCCAGCCAGAAACCTGTAGTTGCAGTCATTGGAGATGGTTCTGTAATGATGAATCTACAAGAATTGGAAACGATTAGCCATAATAATATTCCCATTAAAATTATTATTGTTAATAACAATGCTTATTCTGTTATCAGGAAAAGACAAAAGGAACTATTTCGTTCCAGAACCATTGGAACTGACACTTCTAATGGAGTTAGCTGTCCCGATTTCAAAAAAGTTGCAAATGCTTTTGAAATACAATATATTAGAATTGACAATAGTAATGCACTTACAGACAAACTAACTTCTTTATTTAAAGCAGAAGGAGCTGTTTTATGCGAAATTATGGGGTTGGAAAACCAGGAATACATAACTAATTGGCATACACGAAACGCTGAAAATCGTTTTGTTAATAGACCGATTGAAGACCAGGCACCTTTTTTAGATAGAGACTTGTTCCTTTCAGAAATGATAATAAAACCAATTGACCAATAATAAAAAAAGATGAGCACCTTAAAATTACATAACTCAAAACCAATTGGCGACAATTGTCCTCCGTATATTATAGCTGAAATAAATACCAGTCATTTTGGAAATATTGACATTGCAAAAGAAATGGTGGTAAAAGCAAAAGAAATTGGTTGCGATTGTGTTAAATTCCAATCATGGTCATCCGAAACACTGTACTCTAAAACATTCTACGAGAAAAACCCTATTGCCAAAAGGATGGTTAAAAAATTAGCGTTCTCGGAAGCTGAATTATATGCAATATATCAACATTGTCAAGAAGTTGGAATAGACTTTTCATCAACCCCATATTCAAAAGACGAAGTTGATTTCTTGGCCGATAAATGTCAAGTTCCATTTATTAAAATAGCATCAATGGAATTGAATAATTATCCATTTCTTGAATATATTGCTAAAAAAGAAATGCCAATTATTTTATCAACAGGAATGGGAAGCATAAACGAAATTGAAAAAGCAGTAAATGTAATTGAAAAAGCAGGCAATACAAATCTTTGTTTACTACATTGCATTTCAATTTATCCTCCGGAAATATCTACAATCCGATTGAAAAATATTTTAGGACTTCAAAAAAAGTTCCCTAATTATGTTATTGGTTTTTCTGACCATTCTCTTGGAATAGAGATGCCTACAGCTGCAATTGCATTAGGAGCAAGTCTTATTGAAAAACACTTTACTCTTGATAAATCAAGAATTGGGATGGATAATCAAATGGCATTAGAACCTGATGAAATGAAGAACATGATAGAAAATTGTCATAACGTATTTCAGGCATTAGGCGATACAGAAAGAATTGTTACAAATGATGAAATTGAACAAAGCAAGAAAATGAGACGTAGTTTAATTGCATCACGAGATTTATCTGCAGGAACAACACTAACAATTAATGACATTGATGCCAAAAGACCTGGAACAGGAATATCGCCGGATAGGTTAAATGATATTATTGGAAAAACATTAGTCAAAGATGTAGAAAAAGATACATTGTTTTCAGAAACTGATTTTCAGTAAATATGATTTTTAGAAATATAAAAAAATATAATACGTCAACAGTTATTGAATATGATGAAGGAGCCAGTTTATCATATTTTAATCTATTGCTAGAATCTGACAAATTATTCTCTGCTATCAATCATCGTTGTCTCATCTTTTCATTAAGCAAAAATATCCCCGAATCATTAATTGGTTACGTTTCATTTATTAATAATAAGGCAGTGCCGTTAATGTTAGATGCCGATATTGACAATGACTTATTAAACAACCTATTAAATATTTACAAACCGGAATATATTTGGTTGCCTAAAAATAAAGCAGCTCATCTTTCTAATCTTGAAGAAATTTATTCGGGAGAAGAATATACTTTGTTAAAAACAAACAATGCACCTTGTGATTTGCACAAAGACTTAGCTTTATTATTAACCACATCGGGTAGTACAGGAAGTCCCAAATTGGTTCGTTTAAGCTATAAAAACTTACAATCGAATGCAGAATCTATTGCCGAGTATCTTGAAATTGATGAAAACGAACGACCAATCACATCACTTCCAATGTATTATTCGTTTGGGTTGTCGGTAATTAATAGTCATTTATTGAAAGGTGCAACTATCTTGCTGACAGATAAATCAATTATGCAGAAAGAGTTCTGGACATTTGCTAAAGAACAAAAAGCGACTTCATTATCGGGGGTGCCATATACTTATGAAATGCTGAATCGCTTACGTTTTACCAGAATGGATTTTCCGGATTTAAAAAACCTTTGTCAAGCGGGAGGAAAATTAAACAATAAACTCATAGAAACATTTGCAACCTATGCCAAAGAAAAAGAGAAACGCTTTTTTGTAATGTATGGTCAAACCGAAGCTACTGCTCGAATGAGTTATATGCCTTATAAAGAAACGTTGAATAAAATTGGTAGTGTTGGTATTGCTATTCCCGGAGGAGAGTTCTCTTTAGGTGCTGATGGAGAGTTAATTTATAAAGGCGATAATGTATCGATGGGCTATGCCGAATGTACAAACGATTTAGTGAAAACGGATGAAAATAATGGTGTACTTATAACCGGCGATTTAGCGAAAGTAGATGATGACGGTTATTATTACATTGTAGGACGTAAAAAGCGTTTTATAAAGATATTTGGGAATAGGGTAAATCTTGATGCTGCGGAACAATTACTAAAAGAAATTACGCCGGATGTTGCCTGTGTGGGGGTTGATGATAAAATGACAATTTGTATTGTTGATGAATCGAAACAACAAGATGTAAAATCATTTATTAGTAAAAAATTAAGCATTCATTCTTCTGCTTTCTTGGTAAAAGTTATGGGCGAAATACCCAAAAATAATTCAGGAAAAATATTATACGCACAATTACAATGCGAGATATAAACGACATACTAAATATTGCACCATATAGTCTTGACAAGACTGAAAAAAGTAAGATAATGAATGATGTATTACATGATTTAACATTGCATCATATTAACCATTGTCCTGCATATAAAAAAATGTTGTTAGCACAAGGCATCACAGAGAATAATATACCTTATTTCTCAGAATTACCATTTTTACCGGTTCGTTTATTTAAGGAATATGACTTAAGAAGTGTTGCGAATGAAGATATCGTTAAAACGATGACTTCATCGGGGACAACAGGACAAGCCGTTTCTAAAATATTTTTAGACAAAGAAACCTCATCTCTCCAGACAAAAGTCCTAACCAAAATAGTATCAGATTATATTGGGAAGAAACGAATTCCAATGCTCATATTAGATTCATCGGCTGTAGTTAAAAACAGAGCGATGTTTTCAGCCAGAGGAGCCGGTATTCTTGGGTTCTCAATGTTCGGGTCTAAAAAACATTATGCTTTAGACGAGAATATGGAACTTGACGTAGAGGGCGTAACATCATTTTTAGAAGAATACAAAGATGCTCCAATATTCTTGTTCGGTTTTACATTTATGGTATGGCAACACTTTTACAAACAGTTAAAAGAAAAAAATATCTTTTGGGATTTAAGTAAAGGAATCTTGATTCATGGAGGAGGTTGGAAAAAATTAATTTCAGAAAGTGTTTCTTCTGAAGAATTTAAGGCTAATTTAAATGAAGTTTGCGGTATTGAAAAAGTCTATGATTATTATGGTATGGTAGAGCAAACCGGCTCTATCTATATGGAATGTGAACACGGTCATTTACATGCTTCAATTTTTTCAGATATAATTATTCGCCGACCAATAGATTTTTCGATAGCAGATGCTGGAGAAGAAGGGATTGTTCAGGTTGTATCAATGTTGCCTAAAAGTTATCCAGGGCATTCTTTATTAACTGAAGATATGGGAATTGTATTAGGGGAAGATGATTGTCCTTGTGGAAGAAAAGGCAAATACTTTAAAATTATTGGTCGCATGAAAAATGCAGAAATTCGCGGCTGTAGTGACACTTATTCGGTAAAAAAATGACAGATATAATTTTTTCAGAAAAAGTAATAGACTATCTAAACGATTTGTCATCGGTATTGATGAAAAGCAGAGGAGTTCGTCAATATCCCGATGTTGCTACCTTTGCATTTTTTTGTCGTAAATCAAATATAAATTCTTTTGCAAGAAGATATCAAACAGAAGAAATCAGATTAGGGCGAGGAACTATCTTGCACATAGCGCCATCAAACGTTCCCGTTAATTTTGCATATTCATTAGTAGCCGGATTACTGGCTGGTAACTCGAATATTGTTCGTGTTCCTTCAAAACCATTTCGTCAGGTTGATTTGATTGAAAATGCGATAAACACAATTGCCGATAATCATAAAGAAGTGGCAGAGCGGGTAAAATTGGTTCGTTATGAGAGAGGTGGTATTGAAACTGATCGGTATTCTGCTATCGCAAATGTACGGGTAATTTGGGGAGGAGACCAAACCATTGCCAATATTCGTCAATCGCCATTACCTGCTCGTAGTTTCGATATAACCTTTGCTGATAGATATTCTTTAGCAGTTATCAATGCACAAAGCATCATAGATACAGATGATTTAAGTAAACTATCAGAAGGATTTTATAACGACACCTATTTGTTTGACCAAAATGCATGTACTTCACCTCATTTAATTGTTTGGTTAGGAAAAAAAGATACAGTCAAAATTGCTCAGGAAAAGTTTTGGAATACATTTTACCAATACGAAAAGCAACGTTACGAATTTCAGCCTATTATGGGAGTAGATAAATTAACCGCTTTTTATCGGCAAGCAATTGAAACGGATATTGAAAAAGAACGAAATCCGGATAACACACTTTGGCGTATAGATGTAACTAATCTTAATAAAAATATTGAACAATTCCGTTGTACTTGTGGTTACTTTTCAGAATTTGTAACAGAAAATATAAATGAAATAACTCCAATTATTGATGAGAAATACCAAACAATATCTTATTTTGGAGTTGAGAAAGAATTCTTAAGAAACTTTGTATTAGAAACGAATTTAAAAGGTATTGATCGAATTGTCCCAGTAGGAAAAACAATGGATTTTGATTTGATATGGGATGGATATGATTTGATAAATTCATTGAGTCGTTGTTGTAGTATCGAATGAGCTTATAAGAGAAGATAATCTATTATTTTATAAGTTTATTAAAAGTTAAAAATATGCAAAAAAAAGGAAATAGAATATTATTTATATTTGGGCAAAAAAGTGCAGCATTGGAAATAATGGACGTTGTAAAGTCATATTACTGTGACTATTTTGATAATGTCGTAAATGTTATTGGAGATAATGAAGTAAAAGAACAAAATAATTGTATCCATGATAATGAAGTAAAACGTTTTATAGCTCATAAAAAATGTAACTATATAATTTCTTTCACTAACCATAAATTGAGAAATAAAATAGAAGAAATTATGTTTAAGCTAAATGTTGAGCCAACTAACATTATACATCCTTCTGCTATAATATCTGATACGTCGTTAATAGGGAAAGGCAATTATATTGCAGGACATTCTGTTATATCGTCTAATGTAAGAATTGGAAATAATAATATTATTAATTTCAATTCAACTGTAGGACATGATGTCATAATAGATGATCATGTAATAATAGGCTCTGGTGTTACAATTGGAGGAAATGTTAAAATAAAAAGTAATGTATTAGTAGGTGCAAATTCTTTCATTTTTCAAGGGAAAACCATTGGAGATAACACTTTGATCGATGCGATGACTTATATTGACAGGAATATTGATAGTAAGAAGCTTTGCTCAAGTAAACAATTAAGAGTTTATAAAAGAATCTTTTTTTAATTAAAAATACGAATGAAGACAATAATAATAGAAGAAGCTGGAGTAAATCATAATAGCGATATTTCTTTGGCTAAAAGTAACTTGAGTATATGGTAATCAATATTGTACTGAATTTATCTCTATTAATATAATGGCAACAACAAACTCTCTTTTTATCTATAACAACACTTCCGTTTTAGACGCTTTAAAAAAAATGGATAACATAAGAAGAAAACTTCTTATTGTTGTTGATGAATCAAACAAATACATCAATCTAATCAGTATTGGAGATATTCAACGTGCGATTATTGATAATAAAGGGTTGGAAACGCCTATTAGTGAGGTGTTTACTGCTCCTAAAACGGTTGCCTCAGACAAGCAATCTTTTGAAGAAATTAAGCAAATGATGTTAAAAATCAGGTGTGAATTTATGCCTGTAATTTCTTCAAATCAGACAATTAAGAAATTATACTTTTGGGAGGATGTATTTGATAAAAGTCAAAACAGAAAAAAAGCACAACTTAACTTACCTGTCATTGTTATGGCAGGAGGAAAAGGCAGCAGATTAAAACCAATAACAAATGTTCTTCCTAAACCATTAATACCAATAAATGAGAAGACTATTATTGAAGAGATAATGGATCGCTTTGTCGTTGCAGGCTGTTCTAATTTTTATATTTCAGTCAATTATAAAGCTGAAATGATTAAACATTTTTTTGAACAATTAAACAATGAAGATTACCACATCTCCTATTTTCAAGAAGAAAAACCACTCGGAACAGCCGGCTCAATTTTTTTAATAAAAAACAAAATAAATTCTACTTTTTTTGTATCCAATTGTGATATTATTCTAGATTTGGATCTATCAGAAGTATATAAATACCACAGAGAAAACAAAAACATAATCACAATTGTTTCGGCTCTAAAACATTACAAAATTCCATATGGCACAATAAAAACATCCCAAAAAGGACAATTACAAGAATTAATAGAAAAACCTGAATTAACCTTCCAGATAAATGCCGGATTATATCTTTTAGAGCCGGAATGTTTAGATTATATTCCCGAGAACACTTTTTTTCATATTACTGAACTTATAGAAAAACTAAAATACACCGAAAAAAACATTGGAGTTTTTCCGGTAAGTCAGGGCAGTTGGACAGATATTGGTCAATGGAATGAATATTTAAAATTAATTAACGAATGAAAAAAATTCTCATATTTTCTAATCCTGTCAATTTTATTAATCAGATTGTTGATGCCTTATCATCCCACCCAAAAGATCTGTCTATAAGTATTATCTTGGAAAATAAAAAGATAATTACCAAAGCTGCGTATTCAAAAGTCTACTCGTTACACTATAGTATTCATTCTCTTTTCTTTATAATAAAAACATTTCCAAAGCTCATACTATTTTCATTCTTTTCGTTTTCGCTTCTATTATTAAATTGCAAACAAGGTTTAAAAAGTTTTAAATGTTTATTTGAAGCATATGCATATATTTCAAAATGCCAATACATAGACTTAATGGATTATGACATTTACAACATTCATTTCATAACCATAAAAAAAGCAATCTTATGTTTATTCCTCCCTAAAAATAAACCCATTGTTATATCAACATGGGGCAGTGACATTTTCAGATCTAATGGGATAGCTAATAACTTTTGGGTATCAAGAGCATATAAAAGAGCAAATACTATTCAAGTAAGTACAGTAGAGATGGCACAATGTATTTATGAAAAGTATGGATTTTACTTACATGAAAAAGTTAAGTTTGCGCGTTATATGCCTGAATATAAGCTTGTTTCTTTAATACAGAACTTAAGAAACAAAAAGTTGATTATTAATGATTTCAAACAACGCTACAACATACCCACGAATGCTATCTGCATTACTATAGGAAACAATGGCAATTTTGGCAATCAGCATATAAAAACATTAAAAAGCATTGAAAAAGTAACTATTGATAATGAAATCTGCATCTTATTGCCTCTTACTTATGGCTTATCTAAAGAGACAGAAAACGATATTGCACAATATATGTCCAATAGCAAGATGAACATCATATGCTTTAAGAGTTATCTCGATTGGCGAGATTTAGCTTTGCTTCGTATTTGTTCAGATATTTTCATTACAATGCAAATAACAGATGCTCTTAGTGGCGCATTAACAGAAACGTTATATGCTGGCAATATTGGGATTGCCGGTTCATGGCTTCCATATAGTACTTTTCGAGAAAATGAGGCAAAGTTTATCACTAGTCCTGACTTTGATCGACTTATTCATATTGTAGAAGAAACGATTTTAAATGCAGAAGCAATTAAAGAGAAAAATAAATCCAATCTAAAAGCCATTGAGTCATTTTTTTTCAACAAAGGACTATTGATATCTCAATGGTTGTCGGTATTTGATATTTAAATTATGGCAAATTTTAAAATTACTATAAATAAGACAGACAATTCTTTTTGTGCTAAACGAAAAGGAAATCCAAAGTTTTTTGCAGATGCATTTATTCATGAGAACGAAGAATATTTTCTTCTAATGAATGGTGTTAATCTTGTCTTTACAAGCACTGACAAAACGGAAAATTACTTCAAAGAACATATAGTATTAGTCAAAAGGAATTAAAGAAAGATTGTGAAGAATTATTTATCAATGGACAAGCAAATGAAAAAATGGCAGTGTTAATTCTATTATCAGCCATCAAACAACTTGATTTATAGAATAAAATGTTAAAGGAACTAAAAAACACCACTAAACATAGTTTTGTTTATGCTTTAGGCAATATTGCCACTAAATTTATTGGCATTATTCTTATTCCTTTGTACACAAATATAAATTACTTTTCTCATGATGAATTTGGAATTTTAGCGGTATTAGAGGCATCTTCTCAAATTATTATCGGATTACTTTCAATGTCGATGGTGCAAAATTTAACACGTTGGTACTGGGACAGTAAATACACCAATCAACAAAAGAGTATTTTTTTCAGTTCAATAGCATTCTTATTAGCAACAATTATTCCAATAGGAACAATTTTATCGGTATTTGCCGATAGATTTTCAATATTATTGTTTCAATCATCAGAATATAAATTTATACTACAACTCACAATAATATCATCTTGTGTTCAAATAGTTAATAATCAGATTTTTTGCTTAGCAAAACTCCAGTCAAGATCTGGTCTATACAGTTTCGTACAAATAACAAAATTACTTATAACCCTAATATTTACTTTATTGGGAATTCTTCATTTTCATCTTGGACTTAAAGCAATTTGGTTATCTGTATTACTTGGAGAATTTTTGACGTTACTTGTTTTAATGCCCTATCTTATAAAGAATTCTTCATTTAAAATTCATTTTAATGTATTAAAAGAAATGCTTGCTTATGGTTCTCCATTGATGTTGGCAGCTATATCAAGTGTAATATTAGCTACTACAGACAGGTATATGTTAAATTCTATGTCTGGGTTAGAACGTACTGGGGTTTATTCTTTGGGTTTTAGAATTGCCAATACCCTAAAGGTTGTCATTACAACATCTTTGACTTTAGCTTTTTCTCCTTTAATGATGCAGTATATCAATAAGCCAAACAATCAACGTTTTTACTCAAAAACAAATACCTATACAGCTTTCATTTTTATTGTTACACTTATTGGTTTGTCTTTATTTTCACTAGAAATAATTAAGGTTTTTACAAAATCGAAAACATATTGGGAAGCAAATTATATTATTCCAATCATTGCATACTCCCTTTTTTGGGGTCTATTAAAAGACAATATTTTAATCGGACTTATCATAACAAAGAAGACAAAAATGATTGGGATTCTGATTTTTATAACAAGTTTAATTAATATCTGTTTTAATGTAATTTTAATTCCAAAATTTGATATATATGGGGCATCAGTTGCAACACTTGTTTCCCAAATATTTTTCTTTATTTCCGTAACTTTTTTTTCACAAAAATCATATCCGATAAAATATGAGTGGGGGAAAATTGCAACACTTTTGGTAATGTCATTAGTTATTATTTTAATAGGTATTTCGATTCAAGATATTAACACTACAATAAGACTAATAATCAAAATTATACTTTTTGCAATTTTCCCGTTTTTATTGTATCTCTTTAATTTTTATGAAAAAGTCGAAATTGAAAATATAAAATCAATTTTTTATAATTGGAAAAATCCTAAAAAACTAAAAGAAAACCTTAAACGTTTAATTAAAGGATAAAATAGTTATTATAAATGAAGGCTTCACTACACTAATAAAAAAACAATTTTGTGATCATAATAGCACTATCTGGCGGACTTGGCAATCAATTGTTTCAATTTGCCCCTGGACAAAATTTAAAACAACAAGGATTAAACGTTAAATACGACAACTCTGCATCAACTAATTTCAGAAAATTTAAACTTAATTGCTTTGTAGTATCTGATCAATTAATAAAGCCAAATGAAGTCAATCCTAGAAATTCAGCCCAAAAAGAACCGTCTTGACCTGTTATTCCTGTTATTGATGCTATCTTTCTTTTCATAAAATTTAGTCTTTTAAAATAAGTTCATATTCATTAGAATATCTTTCAATTACCTTGTCCCAAACCATTGTCATCACTTTTGCAAAAGCATTATCACATAAACTACTTCTAAGCTTTTCGTCACTTAACAAGTGATACAATTGCACACAAAAATCGTCATAGTTTTTCGAGAATAACATGTCTTCCCCTTCCTCAAAAATCCCCCAAACGCCTTCCTGCTGGCAACCAATTATAGCATTTTGTGTAGCAGCTGCCTCTAGATAAACCAAACCAAAAGTTTCTCCAACGCTAGGCAAAACAAAGATATCACTATTTTTCAATTCTTGGAGCACTTGTTGATGAGAGATTTTACCTAAAAAAACAATGTTATTTTCTCCACGTGCTAATCCCTTTAATTTATTTAATTCAACTCCATCACCAACTATATTCAACAACAGATTTCTATCCCCCTTATAACTAGATACAGCATTTATTACCCAATCTATATTTTTTCTTTTTATAGCTTCAGCAACTATTGTAATAATAATTCTATCATCCTTTTGTCTTGTTCTTGAAACAGAAAAAACAGAACGCTCAATTCCATGCGGCATTATGTCAACATCAACTCCATACTTTGAAAAATAATCCGACAGATTGCCATTAGGGACTAATATTTTAGATGCATTTTTCAACACCTTCATATACTTTCTATAATCAGGATTCCATTCTTTTAGCTTGTTTAGATGCAAAACATCGTGATTTCTCAATGTAAGCACATAGGGCACATTAAATTTTTTTGACAACAGATAGGCTAAATAGCCATCTGGCATTCCGTAATGGGCGTGGATTAAATTAGGTGATTCTTTTTGAAATAATACAATAGCCTTTTGGGAAAGCCTTTTAAATAGCCAGTAGGTGCAAAATAATCCGGGTAGTTGGACAAATGGAATCGTTTTGATTTTTATACCTTCGTATTCCCAATCTTTGAGCTTATGTAAAGGCCGGTGTTTTTTTAAGAGATGAATACCAAAAGGAACGATTGATTTAGGAAAGAAAAAAGATACATCGTAAATGTTGCTTAGCTTTTTTGCAATTGTATAAATAATTTTATTCCCATTTTTATTCCCGGGATAAGGAATGTTTTTGGCAATAAAAAGTATCTTCATTTGATTTATATTTCTTTATTAATTAAGTCAAATATAATAACTTTGTTAGCATTAATGTACATAATATCTGATTTTATGCAAAACCTCCACATGTGCGGCTTCTATGGGCAATACTTAGCTATGAAAGAGAAAATTGGCGTTTTTTGAGGAGGGAAAGGATAAAATTATTAGGAATGTTGTAATATCGTAATAGACCATTTCGGTAATGGCTATTACTGTAGACGTAATTTTTTATCTTTACAAAAAATACCAGATAGAGTACAAAACATTATCAATGGCTGGTAGGTAATATTAATAGCGGAGGCAATAAAATGCAACGAATAGAATTACATTCGGAGCTCGCGTGAAGGGCAGTATGTCGAATTTAATTAACAGTAGAAAAGCTTGTTATATAGAAATAATAGAATATGAATTATAAAGCAGAGATATTAAAGAAAGTTGACAAAAAGGATTTGATTATTGGTATTATTGGTCTTGGTTATGTCGGCTTACCTCTTGCTGTCGGTTTTGCCGAAGCAGGTATTCATGTAATTGGTTTTGATAAAAACAAACATAAAGTAGATAAAATAAACTCGGGCGAGAATTACATAAAAGACGTTAGGGATGTTGCTCTTCGAGAAGTTGTTAACACGATTACATTTCGGGCAACAACTAATTTTACTGAAATAAAAAAATGTGATGCTCTTCTTATTTGTGTTCCTACTCCTCTGGATAAATTTAGAAAACCAGATATGAGTTACATTCAGAAAGCTTGTGTGGAAATAGGGAGAAATATGAAGCCAGGAACATTTATTAGTTTGGAGAGTACTACATTCCCAACTACTACCGAGGATTTTATGTTACCTATCATTGAAAAGGAATCAGGACTAAAGCAAGGTGATGATTTTTGGCTCGCATATTCTCCGGAAAGGGTTGATCCGGGGAATAAAAATTTTGTTACTAAAAACACGCCTAAGGTATTAGGAGCACTAACAAAAGAAGGACTTGAAATAGGAGTGGCTATATACCAATTTGCAATTGACAACATACACCCGGTAAGTTCTCCTCGTGTAGCAGAAATGGTAAAGATTCTTGAGAACACCTATCGCTTAATAAATATTAGTCTGATTAACGAATTGGCACTATTGTCTGGTAAAATGGATATTGATATATGGGAAGTGATTGAGGCGGCAAAAACCAAACCGTTTGGCTTTCACGCTTTTTATCCAGGTCCGGGTGTTGGCGGGCATTGTATTCCTCTTGACCCTTTTTACTTAGAGCATATCGCTAAAAAATTCGATTTTGATTTGAGTATGATACATACTGCAGGTCATATTAACATGCGTATGCCTCATTATATGTATATCAAGATTGCAACAGCATTAAATCGTCAAAAAAAAGCGGTTAATGGAAGTAAAATTTTATTCTTAGGGGTAGCGTATAAACCCAATATCGATGACGAGCGAGAGTCTCCTGCTCTGGATATAATAGATAAAGTACTTTTGAAAGGAGGAATTGTAAGTTATCATGATCCATTTATTGACAAGATAACAACCGGAAAACGGAATTGTTTTGAGTCGGTCGAATATACGCCTGCAGCGTTGCAAGAAGCCGATTGTGTTGTTATTACGACGAATCATGCTGCCTTTGATGCTGAATTTATCAAAAGAAACTCGAAATTAGTTGTTGATCTGAGGAACGTGATAAAAGAAGCATCGGAGACGGTTTATAAATTATAAGAAATATGAACCACATAGATAGTGCTACGTGTTTTTTTTGGAAAAAAAACAAAATCAGATAGACAATAGTATTATCTATTTGGAATGTGGAGTATTGTTGATAAACATTTCCTCCCACATCGAATAGCCCAAAACTACCCATAAGTAATTGTAGTGCCAACGCAGTTTTGGGTGTGCGGGATAGTCCATTATGCGTTTGAGGTAATCGTAATTAAAAATGCCTTGTTTTTCAATATATTCTTTGGTCAGGCGTTGTCGGGCTACATAGCCAAGGTCTTTTTTGAATTGCAGGTAAGGATTCACAGTAAAGCCCCATTTCTTTTTTGTGATGATTTTAGGCGGTAGTTTATCTTCCATTGCTTTGCGGAAGATATATTTTGTGGTGCCGTGTTTTATTTTTAAATCAATAGGCAACGAAAATCCAAACTCCACTAAATCTTTATCTAAGAAAGGTACACGTTCTTCTACCGAGTTTGCCATTGACATCCGGTCGTTGGTTAACAGGTAGTCGTTGACCATTTTGGTTTGAAATTCTGTGAATAAGACTTTGTCAACGGCATTTTTACCGCTTTCAAGTTTCGTGAAGAATGGAGTGAATTCTTCAACAACCTGTTTTTGATGTTGTGCAATTTGATGATAGAACTCAGGTGAGTATATTTCCTTATAAAAACCCTTGTCGAAATCCCATACATTGCGGATAATCAGGTAAAAACGTTCAACCTGTCCAATGGAAAGAAGCATTTGAACGCCACGACGATATTCATCAAAACGAAGGGTGTGACTGGCATTTTGAATCTTGAATAAAATATCAGATTTTAGGCGTAATAACTTTTGTAACCAACGAGGAGTGATGTTATGCCATTTATCGAATGGACGAATAAATTTATGAATATCGTAACCTGCAAAGAGTTCGTCGCCACCCAGACCTCCCAGAATTACTTTGACGTGAGGACGAACAAATTCAGACATTTTATAGCCTTGTAGCAGATTGATTTTGGGTTCTTCAGCGTGCCAAATCACCTTGTCCAGTTCGTCAAGCGGATTCATAGATAATGAATGGGTGTGATGATTGGTGTTGAAATGTTTGGCAATACGTTCTGCATCCGGAAATTCATCGGTAGGTTCGTTGAAACCTAAGGTGTAGGTGTTGATTTGTGGAACACCAAGTTCGTGCATTTTCTGCACAATTGTTGAAGAATCCAGACCTCCGGAAAGATAGACACCTACCGGAACATCACTGATTAACTGGCGTTCTACTGCTTGTTTTAGGTGAAAATTAACGCCTTCAATGGCTTCTGCTTCGGTGATGTTGGCGTTTAATTTGGGCTGTAACGACCAATACTGTTTGATTGCTAACTGTCCTTTTTGGAACACAGCATAATGGGCTGGTGGCAAGCGTTTAATCCCGGCAAACAGCGTTTCGTTGCTTTGGTTATAGCGTAGATTTAGCTGATAATGTAATGCTTTATAATTTACGCCTTTTTCGTATTTAGGGTGGAGAATTATTGATTTTTGTTCTGACCCAAAAACAAGAGTCCCGTCCTTATAATAATAGTGTAAGGGTTTTATGCCGAAATGATCTCTTGCTAACATCAAGAGCTCTTGTTTTGTGTCGTAAATAGCAAAAGCAAAGATACCGTTTAGGCATTCGGCAAAGTTTACGCCATATTCTTCGTAAAGGTGAACTAAAATTTCGGTGTCGGAAGTCGTTGTAAATTGATGCCCTTTTACTTTTAATTCTTCTCGTATCTCCTGAAAATTATAAATTTCTCCATTAAAAACAACGGCAACTGTTTTGTCTTCATTAAAAATAGGCTGATTCCCGGTGCTGAGGTCGATAATGGATAAGCGACGGTGTCCCAAAGTGCAATCATCTATGGCATATACTGATTTGTCATCAGGTCCACGATGCGCAATTGCATCCAGCATTTGACTCATTAAAGCCTTGTTATCCGTGTTCTTTTCTATTATTCCTGCTATTCCGCACATAAATCAATCTATTGGTTGTAATTCGTTGTATTACCGCAAAAGGCGCAGAGGCGCAAAGTTTGCGCTTTACTATTGTTCTTATGATTTTACTTTAACAAAGGTACTTAATTTCTATACCTTTTCATCTGTTTTGGTTTAACAAGTATTAATTAATCCTTGCGTCTTTGCGCCTCAGCGGTGAACGATTATAACCTATTCATTTGGCGTAAAGCCGAGAATTTAAGTTTATACATTTTAACAATGTTAGGTAAACGATCGTAGCGTTTTAGTTTGTCTGCATATTCCTTTAACACTTGATTACCTGTTATGTTGTGCAAGATTTTTAATTGTGCTTGTACTAAACGTATATATCCAATTGTACAAGGATCATTTTGAGGGTAAAAATCGAGTTCGCAAAGGTTAAATTTCATCCAGAAACCCAAGTCATATTCCGGTAAACGTTTGACTAAACCATTGATGCCTTTATTGAAGATGTCTTGTGCTAAGCGGTGATATTTTTCATCAGTGTCGGGCGTAATCGCACGAACTGCATCATAAATCCCGAAAAGGCAGAAGCCGTGTCCGTCTAAAACCCTTGTCGGTTTGGCAGCGATGTATTCTTCATAAATAGGAGCCTCAGTTTCTAAGTCGACAGCCACTCCACCATCTTCAACGTTAAAGGTAAATGGAATAAGAGCTTTTTTAGAGGCTTCTAAGTATTTTTTGTCCTGCGTTATCTGCCAGGCTCTAAGCATAACTGACAATCCGCGACTTTGTGAAAAACCGGATTTCCAAGGCTCTGTGACGTGATATTCGGGTTTCGGGACATCTGTTAGCCAATAAATACCAAGTTTTTTGTCTTCAATACGATTATTATAAAACCAGTCAGCAATTCGTAAAAAATGTGCTTTTTTCTCTTCTTCTTTTGTGTCTAACCAAGAGTGAAAAACAGCCAGAGCATATTGCCCGATAGAGATAGGGTAGTAGTGCAGGCTTTTGTCTTCCACATCAATATAGGTGGTGTTAAGGGGCACGCCATCTTTGTCAAAATCTGCAATGAGGCGGTTGAGATTTTTGGGATCAAGTTTGAAATTAAAATAATATGAGTTTAAGGTCGGATTGTAGTCATTTGACAGTTTGATATTCTTATTGCTATTTAAGTCAATAAAGAATTTTTTTAACATAAATAGAACTTTACTAATTTTCATTGTTAGTTAATTTGTTAAAAATTTGACTTAATAATTTTGTAGAATATTTGCGTGAAAATTTTTCAATGGGCATTTTCGGTGTGATAGTGGTTTTGTTTGCATTTTTTAATTCAATTATTTCTCTAATATATGATTCAATTTTTTTAGATTCAGAAAAATAAGCACCATTGGGTAGAGAATTGATAATGTCTTTGGCCTCACTATCATCGGGTCCTAGTCCAATAATTGGTCGTCTTGTTGCAATGTATTCGTATAGTTTACCTGTTAGTATTCCTTCATAATTAGTATTAGGAATAACAAGCAAAAGCATATCTGACGACTGCATCAATGATACTGCTTTTTCGTGATTCACGTAAGAGAAAAAATCAACAAGATGTTTTATTCCATAGTTTCTTGCACTTTCTTCAATTGAGGATTCGAATTTTCCCCATAATTCAAGCCTTATTTCGTCGTCATTAAAATTTGTTAGAGCATCGAATAAACTATCGGGAGATTGCGTTTGGGCTAATGTCCCGACATAACGAATTGTAAATATTTTATTGTCTTCAGATTTGTTATCTAAAAAATCCTGATCGTCATATCCATTATAAATAATGCTTGCAATGTGATCCAGATCAGCTTTGTTTTTTTTGTATCTGTTAAGGAACCCTTGACTTACTGTTGTAAAATATGATAGATTATTAAGGACGGATTTTTCTTTTTTGATATTTAACTTTAGAGGCAACCCTTTTTTTTGCATAGCGTCTAGCCAGAAAGCTGTAGACCACGGATCGCGAAAATCAGCAACCCAAGGGCTATTGGTTTTTTTTGCAATTTTTTTCGCAATTAATTGTAAAGAGTGGGGGGGAGACGATGAAAAGATTAGGTCAATATTCTCATTGTTAATAATTCTTATTCCTTCTTTTACTGCATAGTATTTCCATCCTTTTCTTGCATCAGGAATGAAGAAGTAAGTACGAATTAAATTGCTAATCTTTTCTTTGAAAGATTTTCCGGATTTTGTAATTGTAAAAGTGTCAATTGCCTCTTTTTTGTTTTGTCCTCTGAATTTATTGTATAAAACAAATGGCTCTAATGTTTTTGTCTTATATATCTTTAAGTTGTTAGGGATTTCGGTTAATAGTTTTTTGTCTATTGCAGGATAATTTCCGTTTTCAACCGTAAGGATAATCGGTTCCCATCCAAATTGGGGAAGATATTTTGCAAATTTTAGTACACGTTGTACTCCCGGTCCACCTGCCGGTGGCCAGTAATAGGTTATGATTAAGACTTTTTTCATATTTCGAGACGCTATTTTACCGCAGAGGCGCTAAGGCGCAAAGTTTTTTTGTTTTTGGTTTATTCCCAAGGTGGTAGAATGTAATGACGGCAATTCTCTTTTTGTTGGAAATTTACTTCGCGACTCTGCATTTCAGTGGCAAATATTTTAAAAGTTGTTTACAAATCGTTTAAATCCCTGTTTTAACAAAGGAACATTAAAATTTATTAAGAAACCTAATCGTTTGTCTGTTAATTTTAAATGAGAGATTATTTGAGCTTCGAAAACGGGTAGCATTGTTTCTACAGCTTTTAGTTCAATAATGATTTCTTTCTCAACAAGTATATCTTATATCTATTTTGTAATCTTTGCTTAAGACTTCTCCTTTGTATTGTAAATGAATTGGAACTTGATTTTCTGCAAAAATACCTCGTATTTCAAATTCTTTCATTAGACAAAATTCATAAACAGATTCAAGCAAGCCTGGTCCCATCTCTCGATGGACTTCAATAGCTGCATCAAGAATTTCTTTGGATAATCTGTTATATTCTTCTTTCGTTATTATTGTATCTGTTTGCGCCACCACAAAAATGTTAAGGTGCAATTCTTTATGTCTTGCTGTTGTTATTTACAAAGATGAAAAAAGAGTCGATATTCTTTAGGTTTTATTAAAATTTAATTCATAGCGTCTCTGCGTCTTAGCGGTGAATACTAACGCGACTCTAATTTCTTCTTACTATAATAGTTTTTCACAAATCCTTGTGCCTCTTTTCTCCTCAGTATTTTTGTTTGCCATAATGCTTTTAGTAACCCGAATCCATAGGCAAAAACCTGAATGTTTAAGGTAATGATGGATAAAAATCCAATTTTAATACTTTTGTTTTTTATGCCTGATTCAATGAACGCAAACAAACAAACAGCCCCGAAGCCAATACCTATAATTGACCAAATAAGAGCTGCATATTGGTAAAAAATGATACTTAGTAAGGCTAAGAATGCAATTCCGATTACGACCATTGCCGGTAAAAAATGTACAGGTTTGGATAGAGATGGATGCAGGCGTCCTAAGTTGATACGAGCCACTCCCCAGTTAAAGATCTGACGATAGAATTTGCTTATGCTAGTGCGTCGTTTATGATAAACAAATGCGTCTTTAATCAACCCTGTTTTAAAACCGGCTTCAACAATCTGAGCCGAGAAATCCATATCCTGACCGTGACGAAGTTTATTCATTCCGCCAATGGTCTCATACACTTTGCGTGAAACGCACATATTGAATGAACGTGGGTAGAATTTTCCAACTTTTTCGCTTTTGCCGCGCGTGCCACCAGTACCGATGAACGAGGTCATTGAATAGCTAATGGCTTTAAGCAATGGAGAAAAGGAGGGGTGGTCTGTGTCCGGACCTCCACACGCATCAAAGTCTTTAACTCGTTTATCTAATTCAGCCATATAATTTGGCGGAAACATACAATCCGAATCAACGAAGATAAAATAATCGCTATCGGAGTGTGCCATCCCGTTGTTGCGGGCAGCTCCCGGGCCTTGATTTTTCTGATAAACGGCACGAGTGTTTAAGCCGGAAGGTGAAGGGTAGCTTTCAATAAAATCTTTAAAGCCATCCTGGGAGCCGTCGTCAACGAAGAACAGTTCAAAATCCTGTCTCGGAAAATCCAGCTTTTCTGCCGATTCTAACAGCTCTTTAACTTCGTCAATACGATTGTATACTGCAACTATTATGGAATATTTCATGTCTTTATTTTTCGTTTTAACGAGTTCCTTTCTGCACTTATTTCCTTGTTTTTTTGGGGGGAGGAACTTTTTCTTGTAACCTCAAAACTTTCTCAGCTTCTTTCCTATCGAATTGTAACAGGTAGGTGTCAGGATTCTTTAGATGCATAACGATTTTAAATACTTTTGGATTTTTTTTAATTGCAGGATATAAGTACTTCGGTGTTGAACCATATCCTAACTGCTCTAAAACAACGTACGAAAAATTGCGCAGGTACATATTGTTTATTAATACTTTATCATCCGGAGAAAAGGTGTATTTTCCGGTGTATCGTTCTGAAAAAAGGTGAAACATTGCTGGCTTTCTACAGCAAACGATTGTATTTTTAGGGGTCTTTTCTTTTACTGCTTTGGCTATTTTGAAATAATTTTTGTATGCCGGATGATACGGAGCTTTTGCCTGTTTATGCAAAACTTCCAATTCACCTTTTACTGGAATAAAAGTAAGAATTGCTAGTAAGACAACTAGTGGGGGTAAAATTATTTCTTTTTTAACGATGAGCTTTCCCAATTCAAATACCCCAAAGAATAGCCCGATATATAAAATAGGGATCATTGCAATTATATATCTGGTTCCACCACCACCATTCCATGGCAATAGTGTTGCTCCTGTAGCCAACAATAAACCAATAAAGTACCAATTTATTTTCTTTATTTTATATAAACCATACACAATAATTGCCAACAGACTCACCCCGATAAGCCATTCCGTTATATTAGCCCCATGGGAATAATTCACATTTTTGGCAAATAAGGCATCCGGGATTTTTTTTGTGATAATCTCTTCAAAATTATGCCAAAAACGTTGAAACAGCTGTTGAGTGTTTATCTCTCCAGCATTTTTGTCCCAGGCATTTACACTTTTTATGGTTGATATGTATTTAGAGGTTCCAAAATTATTTACTTTAGCCCTGATAGTCCAGGGGAGTAAAAGCAGGATGTATCCAACGCTTAACCCTCCAAGATATTTCCATTTTTTTGATATCAAATAGAAAAAGAAAACAGCAGCTACAACTGCTAATCCTGCAGTTCTGATATAATATGCATAGCCAGATAATAACAGTATGAACCAAAAGTTTTTATCTTTTAAAGGATTATTTTTGAATTCTATCTTATAAATAAAATACCCTATTAGTGCAATAACCAGAAAATAGGACATTTCGCTCATTAACATTGTTGCAAAATCCAAAACATCCGGATTAAACAGGCAAACACCACATGCCACGAGCAATAATACCCTTCTTTGGGGGTAAAATCGGGACATAAACATGAACGTAATCCAAAGGCCGATGAAATATAAACATCCTGTAAAAACTTTTAAAAACACGATGCTTTTAGAAAAAAGCATCATTATGGACAACAGTAGTGGATACCCTGGGGGAAACGAACTTATTGGAGGATGGTTTATGTTCATTGGGTTGGTGTACCTACCGCTTAACAAAGATTTCGCATAGATGTAATATTCTATATTGTCTCCGTTTAAGTCTATTTTTTTGTCAAAAATATAAGAAAAAGATATGATAAAGATGGCTAAAAGGATTACGGTGTTAATCCAATCCTGTGTTGTCAATTTGCATAATAATTTTTTCATTGATTAATTGATGTTGGTAAAAACAAATAGATTATTTAATCCTAACTGAAAGTATTTACGTTTATGCAACGTAAAACCGTTAGACTCAAAAAGAGGTATTAATTTTTTGGGTTTAAAACCGTAATGCTGGTGAATGGCAAATTCTTTATGATCTACCAACCTGAAAAAAACGAGAACAGGAAGAATAAAATCTACCATGGGCGATGGTACTGTAATTATTACCTTGGCATTTTTCTTTAGGTGATTCTTTAAGTCTTTTACCAATATCTGTTGAACATCTGGAGGAATATGTTCAAAAAACGCTAACAAAACAGCTGCATCAAAATATTGATTTTTTACATTTTCATCAGGGAAAGTAGTCGGATAAATACAATATTTTGTCTTTTCTATTATTTGAGAGTTTGCGTTGTCATACCCAACTCCTTTTTTTAGTTTTTCATTCAAAAAAATAAAGAATTCGCTGTTTAGTGCTCCAATATCTAAAATATCTGATTCTTCAGTAATGAATCGTATCGCTTGTTTAATGCGCATTCTGTGCAAAATTTTGTCAACTTCTTTCATCTGTCTAAATTTTCATCTGTCTAAATTTTTGTGTCGCCCATTTGTTGGGTGAAAAAAAATAACAGTCATACTCCTGGATGTTTCAATTATTATCTCAGCCATGGACTGTTTCATTTTTATATTTTGACCTAATTGCAAAAGAAACTATATTTTTTACTTGGTTTGTCGAATTTTGATTGTTTGTGAATGATTTCTAATTTGTTTTTTTTCTTCTTTTTCTGCTGGAAAATAAAGCCTGTTAAAAAATCTTCTGACCCAAACCGTATTGCTGATATACAATGCCAGTATCGGAATTATATTGAATATGCCTCGTTTGTACCCATTTGTAATATAGCCTGTAATTGTTTTGAGTGGAACTTTTATTTGATAATATACAAACAGATAGAAAAATATGGATACAAAAATGTATGTGATTAATAGATTCGATTCTCTGTCCCATTCTTTTTTTGTGATTTGTAGAATAATACTTAGCCCAAATACGATAAAGAAGAGGTTAATAATATAACCATAATAGGATGTTTCAAATGTTATTTTTCGGGTCAAAGTAAGCAGGTATTTGATTTTTTCTGCATCATAAAAAGGAATAATACTAAACGGCTGTTTGACTTGATCTAAATGATTTACTTTCAAGAACACTTCCCAGATTGCATATATAAGAATCAGGGGAAAAGCAAAATATAGTATTTTTTTTATGTTATTGATATTGAATGTTGATGTGCTTTTTCTGTTTTCGAATATATAAATCAATAAAATAATGCCCAAGGTGCCTCCAAAAATAATGCCTTCACTTCTTCCCCAAACTCCTAATGTTGCACATACTATTGACAGAACAAAGTACCGTTTTTCTTTGGTTTTATTCCAAATAAAAAAAGCACCTACCGCCCCGAGAGTGTATGCTGCCTGTGGTACATTGGTCATAAGCATAGCTGATTGTGCCAGCATTTCAGGGGTAATCAAAAGTAATGCAAGGAAAAAGATATTGGCAACAGGGTTTACAAATTTGCGGGAATAGGCGTAGTAGATTATCGCTAAAGAGATAAGATATAGTGCCGTAATAATTTTGGGTAATTCAAATCCCATGATGTAGGCATAGGCGAAGTTTATAGGAAATAATGGAGGGTATAACGTTCGGTAGGAACAAATTTTATTGGTTGTGTCGAAAAGGGAATTGTTTATTGTTCCTTCGTGGGCAATGGCTTTTGCTAGGAAATCGTATCCGGCAATCGAATCATAATGAATGGTGGGCCAATATAATGATTTTGCAGTAATTGCATATAACACGTACAAAACTACCGCTAATCCAATAATCCATGCTATTTGTATGTTTTTTGAACTTTTTATAAGGTCTGTTTTCCATGAAGAAAAATCGAATATTTTGTTTATTGATTTAGCCTTTTTTATAATGAAAAAGAATAACAGCAAAAGAACAACAAAGAGACTTATAAGGATTGAACTTCGTGTAAGTTTTATTCCTAATTCTGAAATAATAAAAACAATAAACGACATTACCCCTGCCCCAACAGGAAAAGCCAGTCCAATGCGTTCCAATAAATTAAATTTTGGAGATATTAAGAAAACAACAGTAATCCCGAGGCAATATAGAATTAAAATTGAAATTAATGGCATACTTATTTTTGATGTTTAATCGGAAGCAATTGATATTTCGCTTTCTTTTTTACTTTGTAATTCAGATATTCATATCCATGACCGTTAATAATTGCGACATGCGTAATTTTATCCCATAAGGGATTTTTTCCTTTTTCTTCAGGATAAATAAAAATACGGGGATAAATAAAATAGGAGGCATATATTTTGTTGGCTAACGATGCAGAGGTGCTTTTTTTATTGTCTAATTCTTTGGCATTTTTTATGGCTTCAATTGACGGTATTAATATTATTGCATTTTCATCTGTATGTTTATTTATAAAATTGCAGAAAGTAAATTTGAACTTATGTTTTATCTGCATTTTTTGTTCGTAAGATAAGTCCGGATGTTTTTTTATGAATGTCATGTTTTTTTTCAATACACCGAAAATCCATGTGTAAGATTGCGATTGATTTACCGTAATATAAAAAATTGCAGATAACAGTAAGGCTGTGAATATTTGTTTTATCAACCGGTATGATTTTTTCTTTTCTTTTTTCGTTTTCATTTCCTGCTAATGTTTTTTTTCTTATACAACCAGTTTTTCTTATCGTTTTGGGCAATGGTATCAAGGATTATTCCGGTATTAAAGAGGATAATTCCAATGGCTCCTAATATAGCGGCTAAAATAGCTGAAGGAACCCTGTACACATAGGCTTCTCGTACATATTCCATGATTACGGGAATTCCAATGACTAAGCTGGCAATAAGAAATAAGCTGGCAATAATTGAAAAAAACGGCAACGGTTTGTAATGCCTGAATAATGAGAAAATCTCCCAAAGAACTTTGCGTCCATCAGTAAAGGTATTGAGTTTGGAAAAACTACCTTCCGGCCTTTCCTGGAAATCAATCGGAACCTCAATGATTTTATATTTTTTGTCCAAGGCAAAAATGGTCATTTCCGTTTCTACCTGGAACCCTGATGATAGAATGGGGATGGATTTTACAAAACGCCGGTTAAACACCCTGTACCCCGTCATTATATCCCGTAGCTTATCTTTAAAGATCAGGTTTACCATGCTGCGAACAAGATTGTTCCCCAGGTCGTGAAAGCGACGTTTATTTTCATTGTAATAAGACCCGTTTGTCAGGCGGTCGCCAACCACCATATCGGCCTCACCATTAATAACAAATTGTAGCATTTTTTTTACAAAAGACGGAGGATAGGTATCATCTCCATCTACCATAATATATATGTCCGCTTCAATTTCTTCGAACATTGACCTTACAACATGTCCTTTTCCCTGTCTGAATTCTTTCCGGACAATTGCCCCGGCGGTTTTTGCGATGTTGTAAGTATTGTCCGACGAGTTGTTGTCGTAAACATAAATTTTTAGTTCGGGAAGCTCGTTTTTGAAGTCCGAAATTACTTTCTGAATCGTTTGTGATTCGTTAAAACAGGGAATAAGTAAGGCTATTTCCATATCCATAAGTTTGTTAATACAAATGTATTAAAATAAAGAGGATAAAAGAAAAAACAGGTGCCGTATTTATGTTGTCCATTTTTTTATATGAGTATTTTTTTATTGTACGGTTTTTATTATTTATCAGGAATTTGAGTGAACTCATGAGTAGAGCTATCATTGTTCTCAGGTTATTTTGTTTTATTATCTAAAAAAGTTTTGGAGCAGCCTGTTTATCGTATGAAATAAGTTATGCGTTATGCTCGTATGTGTTTCTGTTTATAGCTTTTCCACGGGTTGTTTTTAATTCTCTATAAATCGATATAACCACTAATGCTAACACCATCAACATAATTACATAATAGAAAATCATGGAAACTGCATTGGCATGGGTGTAATAATACGGGGCGAATGTAAAATCAATGGTATGTTGCCCCATTGGAATCATCATGGCGCGAAGGGTGTAGTTGGCCTCAACATATTCTGCAGGTTTCCCGTCAATTAAAACTGTCCAGTCGGGGTAATAAATTTCCGAGAAAACCGCCAGCCTGTCATTTTGGGTATTTGTTTTATAAACTAAGTGATCGGCATCTAAACTGAAAAGTGAAATGGAATCGGTTGTGGTTGCCTGTCCTAATTTACCAATTTTAGCTTTGAATTTTTCATTTACCACCGTTGATTTTGTTACATCAATATTGTTGAGTGCCAGAATTTCTTCGTCGGCATTTTTAGCCCAGGCAACTGAGTCGACAAACCATGCGGGCCCCATTACATTGGGGTTTACCTGTAAGCCTTTTTGTGTGATGATGTATTTCGCATTCAGCATGTTCAACACCGGCATGTGTCCTTTGGCAATGTGGCGCTCTATTAAATCCTGGTAACGACGAAGTTTTGCCGGGCTATATCCTCCAATCGAACGGTGAGAACCCGAAACTCGGTTGTCTTGAAAGGCCGAGGTGGTTAAGTCGTAAACCCTGTAAAAGGTATTTTTCTGGATAATATATTTCTGAATATCTTCTTTTTCGACTTCATTTTTAGGATGAAATTTTTTGTAGGCCGCTGCTATTTTTTGTTGTAGTCCAGGCGTTGTTTGTATTTCTCTTGCAAAAATCTGTTTATCAATATTAGTCAGCTTATATTCTTGAGTTATTAAATTCTGCCTTGAAAAATGGTCATTGTTAACATAGCGTTGTCCAATGGTCCATACATCAATTAACGCCAGTATGCCCAGTATGCCAATTAGCCCTGTTGCTTTTATCTTTTTGGTTTTAAACAGATACAGTGATAGCAACGAAGCCGCTGCAAATAATAATGTTCTGAAAAACTCGGCACGGAATACGCTTATTCGTAAGCTTTCCAATGCCGCAACAATAGCATCAATTTGTGAGCTGCCTCCCTGCGAGCGATAGCGGTTGAACATGTCAATTTCCAAATCGTTGGAATAGCGGTTAAAAAGGTGGGGGAGGGCAATATTTACTAACAGAAATGCGATAAAGCCTAAGCCTGCAGCCAAATAAATGGGGAGGCGTTTGTTGCCAACTTTTATTTTTGATTCGCGGGTGAGCAGTTCCGGTTTTTTTATGATTTCGGAAACCGTATAAAAAGCAAAAAAGGTAATAAAAATAACCGCAACGGCCAAGATAGATACCGGGGTGCGAAACTTGTTGTAAAGCGGCACGTGGTCGATAAAGAAATCTGTAAAAGTCGGGAAATATTTCCCCCACGATAACATAATAAACAGAATAACCGAGATAAGTATGCCCTGTTTCATCGGACCTTTTATAACAAATAAGCCCATGATGAACAGAAAGAATATAACAGCCCCAGCGGTATTCGGTCCACCGCTACTTCCTTGGTCGCCCCAGTATTGGTTCATGTTTCCAATGGTTGAGCGCATGCGGGGTTCTACTTTTTTTAATAAACTACGATCCTGTTTTACATAAGCACTGGCTCCGCCTTTTACTCGGGGGGCAAAAAGCATCATTGTTTCGGCACGTCCGCTGCTCCATGCGTTGATGTAGTCACGGTCAAGCCCCGATTTTGTCTTGTTATCCCCTTTTCCAAGGGTGAGTTCGCTTTTTCCTCTTATGGATTGCTTATTGTAGCGGTAAAGATTGGATAGTTTTGAATAGTTGGGGCCAATTGCCACAATTGCAGCTAACAGCAATAAGCCTGTTGCTTTGGAAAAATCGACAATTTTTTTTTCTTTTAGATGATTATAGAGCTCTACGAAACCAATACAAATAAGCCCGAGAAGCAGGTAATAGCTCATTTGAATATGATTGTGGGCAATTTGGTGGGCAAGAAAAAATGTGGTGAGCACAAATCCCCAAAGGTATTTCTTTCGGAAAATTAACAATACGCCGGCAAGGGTAGGGGGAATAAAGGCAATTGTCCGGACTTTCATAAAGTGTCCGGCCTCTATTATAATAAGATTGTAAGAGGTTAACCCAAAAGCAAGCGCCCCGGAAAGAGCCAGCCATGGATTTACCCGGAAGGCAATGAGCATAATGTAAAAACCCAGCATGTACCAAATTAACATGGATACCTCGTTGGGAAATCCCATTCTATCAAAAATGGAATATAATCTTTTTATTTTGCTTGAACTTTTATAATTAGCTCCAATGAAATCAGGCATTCCTGAAAACATGGCATTAACCCAAAGTATACTTTTCCCCTCGTATTTTCTATATTCTAGCTTATCCCGAACACCTCCTCTTCCTTTAATAATATCATCGTGTCTCAATGTTTTTCCTTCAAAAGCAGACGAGAAATAGGCCGATGCAACTACAAAAATTGCAAGGATTGCAATGATGTGTGGTATAAGATTTTTTATAATTGGTTTGATATTCATCAGATTAAAATTTTTGATAATAAAAAATAGCTGGATAAAGTTGCATAATTTTTAGCTTTTCCCAAAGAAGTAAAGAACTGTTCTTGAAAAAAAACATTTCCAGATATCTTTTTCCCACGAAATCAAATACCTTTGCCCAAAATTCGAAAAATATGGAGTTAAAAAAACTAACGTATTTGTTGCTCTTACTTGTTTTTCTGCTTGTCCCTATTCTGTTGAGGAGTTGGAAAAAAGTACGTTTTATGTCGTGTGTCCGTTACATGTTGCCGGCTACTCTTTGTACCGCTTTTATTTTTGGCATGTGGCATATGCGTTTTGTTGGTTTGGGAATTTGGACATTTAATAATGATTACCTGCTTGGAATTTACTATTGGCATGTTCCACTCGAAGAATGGTTGTCGTTTTTTATTATTCCATTTGCTTTTTTAAGTGTTTATGAAGGATTGAAAAAACATGCGATAAGTTTTTTTAAACCAACTGTTTTTGTGGTGCTAAGCTTCTTGATCTTTATTGGATTGGGAATATTGTGCTATCAGTACCGGCAGCATCTGTTTAGTTTTTTTACCTTTTTTCTTACCTGTATTTATTTGGGCTATACTGTTTTTCGAAATCGGTTTAAAAAGTGTTATGCCAGGTTTTATGTGGGCTTTTTTATCCTGCTTATTCCTTTTGTAATTGTTTCTTTCGTGCAGAATATTTTACCTATTGTTACGTACGATGCACAACATATTATTGGACAGGGAATTTGGGGCATTCCTGTTGAACGATTTTGCTATCTTTTTCTAATGCTCCTGATAAACGCAACAATTTATGAATACCTGAGCGCTCGTCGCTTGTTTTAATTTATATCCAATGGCATTGATTTATAATTTAGTCATATTTTTTTATGGGCTGGCGGTGCGTATTGCAGCACTTTTTAACGACAAAGCCAAATTCTTTGTTACCGGACGGAAGCATTGGCAACAGAAACTTAAAGACGCAACCGGAGAGGAACGCAATCCTTATATTTGGTTTCATTGTGCTTCGCTGGGCGAGTTTGAGCAGGGACGCCCGGTGATCGAAGCCGTAAAAAAACAATATCCGGCGTATAAAATAATCCTTACCTTTTTTTCTCCTTCGGGATATGAAATCCGGAAAAATTATGAAGGGGCGGATATTGTTTGTTATCTTCCCCTGGATACGAAGAAGAATGCCAATACTTTTTTAGATATCGTGCAGCCGCAAAAAGCTTTTTTTGTGAAATACGAATTTTGGTACAATTATATTTCCGGGTTGAAAAAACGGCATATCCCGCTGTATATTATTTCGGTTATTTTTCGCAAAGAACAGCTGTTTTTCCAAAATACACCCGGGGGAAAGTGGTACCGGAAAATATTAGCAGGTGTTACGCATTTTTTTGTTCAAAACGAAAAGTCAGCAGCTTTACTCAATAGCATTGGCATTGCTAATTATTCCATCGCTGGTGATACCCGTTTCGACAGGGTAGCCGAAATAGCCCGGGGAGCCAGGTCGTTTGAAATGGTAGAACGATTTAAAGGCAATGACGTAACCCTGATTGCAGGTAGCACCTGGAAACCCGATGAAGAATTGCTTATCGATTTTATTAATAAAAGTAGTGGGATTAAGTTTATAATTGCCCCGCATGAGGTGAAAACTGCAAATATTAACCGGATTTGCCAGGCGTTGGAAAAAAACTTTGTCTTGTTTAGTAAAGCACAGCACGAACCGGTAGAGAATGTTGATGTATTGATAATTGATTCTATCGGAATATTATCGTCGCTTTACCAGTATGGAGATATGGCCTATATTGGTGGCGGATTCGGGGTGGGAATCCATAATACCTTAGAGGCAGCTACGTTTAAACTCCCTGTAATTTTTGGCCCCAATTACCTCAAATTTAATGAAGCGGTAGAGTTGGTGGAGCAGGGCGGTGCTTTTTCTGTAGATAACCAGGATGCATTAAATGCTGTATTGAACCGTTTGGTTGGAGGGGGGGATGTCAGAAAAAAAGCTTCGGAAGCCTGCAAGAAATATGTTGATAAAAATGTTGGGGCTGCAAAATTGATTGTTGAAAAGATTTTTTCTGAAAGCAAATAATGCCGACATAGCATCCCATTTTCATAAATATACCGATTTTTCAATATTAGGGAAATGTCGATAAAATAAAACCAGGACTGTTTGCCCTGGTTTTTAGTAACTTCCCTTTATTAAAAATTATGAAAAAAATTTTACGCTTCAAGCATTGTTTTATAAGCTTCGGCATCCATTAGTCCGTCCAGCTCATTCATATCGGCAATGTCAATTTTAATCATCCAGCCTTCTCCATAAGGATCTTTATTTACCAATTCCGGTTCATCGGCAAGGGTTTCATTTAACATTGTTATTTTTCCGCCAACAGGCATAAATAAATCCGATACGGTTTTTACTGCTTCTACTGTACCAAAAGTTTCTTCCTGATTTAACTCTTCTCCTACAGTTTCTATTTCAACAAAAACCACATCGCCTAATTCGCCTTGGGCAAAATCTGTAATGCCAACAACAGCAGTGTTGCCTTCAATTCGAACCCATTCGTGGTCTTTCGTGTATTTCAAATCAGCCGGAATATTCATAATTTAAAAAGATTTTAAAGATTAAGAACCAAAAGTAAGATTTTTTAAGGAAAAAATACATCAGAATGGTATAGTTTTATCAATCTTTAAATTTATTTGTGCCTATAGCCTGAAAAAGAAGGGCTTTTTGTATTATTGTAATGTTTTTGAGAAGGAAATCAGGTGGAGCCGGAGTTTTTTTCGATACGAAAAATTTATTGATAAAAAATGTATACAAAAATAATTCATTCAACCGAAGAGCTGCAAGTTGTAGCAACCGAATTAATAGCGTTTTTTCCAAAGGAAAGAGTTTTTGCTTTTTATGGAAAGATGGGGGTGGGGAAAACCACTTTTATCCAGTCGATTTGCAGGGCACTTGGTTCGGAGGATAATGTAACAAGCCCTACTTTTGCATTAATCAATGAATACAATACCGATGCTGGCGAATCAATTTTTCATTTCGATTTTTATCGCATAAAAGATATTGAAGAGGCTTTTGATCTTGGTTACGAAGATTATATTTACAGCGGAAATTACTGTTTTGTTGAGTGGCCGGAAATGATAGCATCGTTGCTTCCTGAAAATATCGTTGTGGTTAAAATTGAAGAACTGGAAGATGGCGCTCGCCGGATTGAGGCTAAACTTAGTTAGTAGACGTACTACATGCATCTTTCTATAATGCATTCAGAAATGAACGGTTGTTCATCTCTCTATTTAATTTTATGCATATTGGAAGTTTGCCTTTCAATTTTCTCCATTTTTTTCAATCCCTAATATTTGCTTTGGAGGGTTAATCCACCTCTTCGAAATCAGCATATTCGGTGTTGTGGCCGGATTGGTGTGTTTGGTTTTGCGGTTTGTTTTCAACGGTAACTTCACCTTCCTGTCGTTGTGGTTCCCGATAATTTTGGGGATTTTGCATTTTTTGCTGCATTTTTTGTATTCCTTTGTTTAACAACACCGGGAGAAGGTAGCGGGAAATTAATCGCACTCCTAAATAAATGATTGCAATTATAACAACTGTTCGAAGAAAACCGGCCGCATATAGCGTTACGAAAGCACTCATATTCTATTATTTTATGATAGAAATTTGTTTCAATTATGAATTATTGACAAATCTAAGGATTATATTCAGCGATTCCAATTTTGTTTTTCTGTATCAAGCTTCTGCACTTTAAGGCAGCACTTAAAAGTTTATCCACGAATTTTTATACGTAAAAAACGGAGCACATGAAAAAAGTAGTGGCGGATAATGTTTCCAGAGTTTTTTACAAAGGAATTTACTCCTATAAGCATTTGAATTGATACATAAAATCGTTGATTTCGACCTAGCTCAATCTACAATTTAAGCCTTTTGAGTCCAATCAGTATCCCTGGAACTCGTTGTTGCTCATCAAACGTTGATGATTGACACCAAAAAAGAGGTTGTTTCTAAATAAATAGAAAGACAACCTCTTATAAATCCCCACACAATGTTATATCGTTTTCTAAAAAGCCAGTTTTAAGCGTACAAAAATATTTCGTCCGGGTTCAGCCGTAATGTTGCCACGGTTGGTTGACAGGTGGTTGGTGTAGCTTTTGTCGGTAATGTTGTCGATTCCGGCAAAAAGTTGTAGCCGGGCAAAAGATAAATTAATATCGGTAGAACTTAGTGCTAGGTCGAAGCGCATGTATCCGTCAGTTTTTGTTTCACCTTCGGCTATTTTATTTTGTTTGGCAGCACCAATAACAGCGAGTTCAATTGAGCCTATCGACGAACAGGTGTAACGCATGCCCAGACGTCCTTTAAATGGTGGAATTTGGGGAAGGTTTTTGTCTTCTCCCGTGTCTTTTCCTCTTACGTAGGAGCCGGAGCCAAACAGTACAAAATTATTATAGAAATTATAATCGAATTTAAAGTCAAATCCGTACAGCAATGCTTTTCTTATATTCGAATTAATGAGCGCCGCAACAGTATCGGGTTGGCTATCAGAAGTAAGGGTGTAAATAAAATTTCCCGATTTTTCGACAATCATATCGGTTAATCGGTTTATAAATATTCCTGATTGTAAATTAAATCGATGTTTCCATATACGTATGCCGAGATCAGCAGAATAGCCTTTTTCCGGATTTAAATCAGGATTGCCTAGGCGAACATAATTTGTCAGGTCAATGTATTTAAAGCGTTCTTCCAGAGACGGCGATCGGAACGAGCGTGCCAGGTTTAATGCCAGGTCAACATCTGCGTTTAATTTATAAAGGGCACCGGCATTGATACTCCACGAAAGGTTGTTTGCTGTTCCTTTTTCAAATGTTATTCGTTGAGAAGTGGAGATGTCGCTTTTAGTGCCGTTTATGAAAAGATAATCGACACTAAGTCCTTGTTCATTTTTTACCCGAATTTTATCTAAGCGTCCTCCGGTTGTAAGCGTTAGTCGGTTGTGAAATAAATGTGCTTCATCCTGAATAAATATTCCGGCACTGTAAAATTTCGATTTCGGAATTGGCGTTTCGCCCCTTCGCAGTTTGTTTGTTTTAGCAACAGAGCCTGTAGGGGTTACCACTTCTACGGTAATGAGTTTTTCGCGTTCGCTGGTTAATTTTCTGCCCCAAACATCAATCCCGGCAATCAATGTGTTTTTTCCCGACAGGTTCCATGTGCTTTGCAGTTGTGCCCCGTTTGTTAGGTGGTTGGCCGAAGGAGTGATGGTATCGGGAATAACTCGTTTTATGTTTCCGTTTGTCAGCGAGGTGGTGGTAACAATATTGGGTTTCATTAAAACATCACGGGAAATATCTTGTCTGAAATAATTGATTTTGAGTGAGCTGAATTTATCGGAAAGATGAGCAATTTCGTAACTGGCATTCCATAAATCCCTGCTTATTCCGGTGTATGTTGCTTCTGCTTTTTCCGAAAACGCAGCTCCTCCCGGAATCCCAACGTCGTTCGACCAGTTGCGTTGGTATTGTAGTTTGAACAAATGGTTGTTAAATGGTTTTATCCCGATTTTTGCCGCGACGTTTTTCATGGTATACTGGCTGTTGGGCAAATCGCCTTCAGGTGTTCTAATGTCGTCGGCATCGCTGTAAGTCCCGCTTAGCCTGAAATACCATTTCCCGGAACCGGTGTTAATAGCAAGATGGTTCGAAAAAAGTGTATTGGCAGAGGCAAATTCAGAAATAACATTTCCCGCCAGGTAAGGGCTGGAAGCAAAATGCCCGCTTTTGGTGATGATATTTACAATGCCTCCCATTGCGCCAGTTCCATAGAGCGACGATTGTGCTCCTTTTATTACCTCTACACGTTCAATATCGTTTACATCAACCATACTTAGCGATGCCGTGAGGTCGGTTGCTGTTTCTACCCGGTTGCCGTCTACTAGTATTACCAGGCGGCTTTCCCCTAGTCCACGGATGTTGACATTGGTTGCCCAGGGGGCGTCGCTGCCCATAAAAATTCCGGGTTCGGTGTTTAATACATTCGAAAGGGTCAGTGCCGATTTTTTTTGATAATCGTAAGCTCCTGTTACAGCCATTGAGGCTGGTAATTCTTTTAGCTTCCTGTTTATCCTGAAACTGGAAACTACTACTTCTCCTACCTGTATATTACGTTCGGTAATGGAAGACGAATCCTTTTTTTGTGCATAACAATTTCCGGTGAAAATAACTGCACACCATACAGCCAATAATTTTATTTTCATCTGTTTATAATTGTTTATTTTTTAACGTAACAGATGGAACTTCCATGATTATAAACATTCTCTTATGTGTGAAGAATTTTCTCATGGTCGTTTCATCTGTCTAAATTTTTATGTAGCCCGTGTCGGGTGAGAAAAAATAACAGTCATGCTCTTGGGGGCCTCTGTTATTATCCCAGAGAAGGGCTATTTTATCATTTTTACTTATTTTTTAAAAGTACTGATTTTACCTGTATGCCCCGGATACGACCCAACTGTCCGGTAAGGGATCCAATTTCATCGGTGGTACCTTCTAGAACAAGAGAAATGATGCTTATGCCATTCTGTCGGGGGAGACCCTGGCGTGCAATAATAATGGATGAATGTTTTGAAATGGTCTCGTTTAACAATGAAATGTTATCACGATTTTCAATCTGAATTAATGCAGTTCCTATTCTCTTTTCCATCAGTATTCTTCCGGATTAGATTAATTAAATTTAAACAACCTTGCTTAAGAGGCAAATGCATGCATCTTAGTCGCAGTTTTTTTGAATTATCGCAACAAAGTTAATCTTTGTTTCTTTATTACAAAATTGGCGGAGATAAATCAGGATAATCGCGATTGAATATAAATGTATCTAACTTCATATTTGGGGGATAAATTTTACCTCTGTATTATTTTTTTCGGAATATGTGTGCCATATATGCCGCCAATCAGCACTGTTTATTTTGAGATGTTTTTAATAATCAGGAAATAAGTTGTTGAGTCAGGAATAGTAAGTTCGTTACTGGAAAAAATGTATAAATATGTATTGTTACGAGAAACTTAATTATGCATTTTTTAAAATTTTTAATAGATTGTGTGGCCGTTTGAACAATATTAAGTAATGAAAAAAGAATATTATTGAAGCGCAATGATTTGGATAACAGGCTTGTAGCCAGGATTAAGGAAGGTGATAACGTGGCTTTTTATAATATTTATGAACGATATTGTAAAAGGCTTTACGGTTTTGTATTAAGGTATATTAAGACAGAGGCTGATGCTGATGAAATTGTTCAGATAGTGTTTGTGAGAATATGGGAAAATCGTAATAAAATAAATACTTATTCTTCTTTTGAATCTTTTTTGTTTACAATTGCCTACAATGAAACGATAAGTCTTTTACGCAAAAAAGCTGTCGAAAAGAAATATCTTGAGCATTTGAAATCGTTGCAGGATAAACAGAAAGCTCGGGACTTTGTTGACGAGATTCATTTCAAATTTTTGAATGATAAAGTAAAGGAACTGGCAAAAGGACTAACTCCTCGTCAACAGGAAATTTTCCGGTTAAGTAGGGAAGAGGGACTTTGTTATGCAGATATTGCTGCAAAATTAAATATTTCCCCAAACACTGTAAAAAAGCATATGGCAAACATCTTGTCGTATCTGAAAAAACACATCGATATGTCGCTCATATCCAGTGTCTTTTTCCTGTTTCTTTTTGTTCCCTGAAAAAAAGTGATTTTTACATACTCCCTGTAACTTGTTTGTGCGTATTACTTTATGATTTTTACATCGTAATGAGGGGAATGCCCTGCATATAATAAAGATAATGACAATAGAGTTACTAGATAAATTTTTAAATAATAAATGTTCAGATTTAGAACTACGGCAGGTTTTGGCGTGGTTTGATACAGATGCCTTAAAAGAAGAATCTCGGAAGTTGGTTTTTAAAGACTGGCATAATTATAAGGCAGAAGAATCTCCAATAGATGATGTAAAGTTTATGGAGCTTTTTGATGGAATACGTGAAAGAATAAATATTGTCGAAAAACGAAAGAACAGAAGTTTAGTTTTAGTGAAATGGTTTACCCGTGTTGCAGCAATTATGCTTTTTCCTGTCCTTTCTGTTTTATTTTATTATATGTCATTTAACAATAAAATACAGAAACAATTTTTTTCTGCATCTGTCGATTCCCTTGAAATTATTGCACCCATTGGGTCAAGAGCTGTTGTGCAACTTTCAGATGGCTCTGTTGTTCATTTGAATTATGGCAGTAAAATTAAATATCCGCAAAAATTTATTGGAGATACACGAGAGATATTATTGTCGGGAGAAGGATATTTTGAGGTTGCTCATAATCCACAAAAGCCTTTTGTTGTAAAAACATCAGGGGTAAATGTAAAAGCATTAGGAACTGTTTTTAATGTAATGGCTTACCCCGGTGAAGAAAAAGTTAATACCACATTGGTTAAGGGCAAGGTAGTGGTTGAACGCAAAACTTCGGACGGTGATGTGCGAACGATATGTAATATGTCTGTAAATCAGCATGTCGAATATAATATTAATACCGGTAATGTTTTAATTAAAAAAGGAAATACTGATAAATATATTGCATGGAAAGACGGCATGCTTGTTTTTGAGGATACGCCTATTGAGGAAATTGCCGATAAACTGGGACTTATGTTTAATGTTGAGATTATTGTTGCCGATAATGCAAAAGATTTTACGTATTCCGTAACATTTATTGACGAGCCTCTTTATCAGATACTTGATCTTATGACTATTGCAACACCTGTGAAATATAAAATATGTACACGTAAAAAGTTATCTGACGGAACTTATTCGAAACAGGTAATAAAAATAGAACGAAAAAAAGATAATACTAACTAATTAATAAAATGTTGAATTATAAAAATTTACTGCTTATGGAATAAACTATTGCTTTTATAAATTTTAAAAGGGAAATGCGCCAACATTTCCCTGTGAAAATTAAAATTAGCCCTGTAGCAAGTAAGGGCAATCATTTAACTAAATTGATACAAAAGTATGAAAAAAAAGACTAATCAATGGGGATGCTATTGCCAATCCTCAGAACTGGAAAAACTTATGAGATTTATGAAGCTAACTGTCTTTATGGTATTATTTTCAATAGCTTGTGTTTTTGCTAACGAAACCTATTCGCAAAGTCAATTTCTTAATCTTAACATGCAAGATGTTACAGTAAAGGAAGTTCTTTCAGAAATAGAAGCACAAAGTGAATTCTATTTTATGTACAGTGGAAAACTTATTGATGTAAATCGTAAAGTATCTGTAAATGTTGAAAATCGTAGAATAGGGAAAGTATTGAACTCTCTTTTTGATAAAACAGATGTTGAATATGTTGTTAAGGATCGCATTATTGTTCTTACCCGGAAAGGGATGGGAGATGTTCTCGCAAATGTCGCTCAACAAAAAAGTATATCAGGTACTGTCGTTGATGAGTCAGGAGAACCGATGCCCGGGGTAACGGTGATTATTAAGGGAACCAACAATGGTACAATTACCAACATTGACGGAAAATATATTATTACGAACATTCCGGAAGATGCTGTTTTGCAATTTTCTTTTGTAGGAATGAAGAATCTGGAAATAAGTGCTAGTGGACAGTCGACAATTGATGTAACTATGTTTACTAGTACTATTGGAATAGAAGAGGTTGTTGCAATTGGTTATGGAACTGTAAAAAAACGAGATATAACCGGTTCTATGGCTTCTCTAAAATCAGAGGATTTTAATATCGGGGTAACAACTGCTCCCGAGCAATTGCTTCAGGGGCGGGTTGCAGGTGTTAATATTGTACAAAGCAGTGGTAGACCGGGAGCTACTTCTACTGTACGTATTCGCGGAACAAGTTCTATTTCGGCAGGAAACGATCCTTTATATGTAGTTGATGGAATACCCATGCAATTTACAAGCTCAAATTTGTATGTTAATGTGTCGGGAGAGAGCAGCACTTCTCCTTTATCATCAGAAGGCTCCAACCCTTTAAACACAATTAATCCTGCCGATATTGAGTCTGTAGAAATACTAAAAGATGCTTCGGCAACTGCTATTTACGGTTCAAGAGGAGCCAATGGGGTTATTCTAATTACAACAAAAAGCAAGAGTGCTGCTAATGGTTTGTTGTCGTACGATGCTTATTTGGGAATATCAACAATTCGGAAAAAGTTAGATTTTCTGACGGCAAGCGAATATCGTAGTTATGCAGAATCAAATGGGTTGGAATATCCTGACGAAGGAGCAAATACCGACTGGCAGGATGAAATATTCAGACCGGCTGTTTCTCAAAATCATAATATTGCTTTTGGTGGAGGAAACAAAAGTTCTTCTTATCGCGCATCATTAGGATATACTGATCAGGAAGGGATTATTGAAACATCAAGAATGAGAAAATACACCAGTAGATTTAATGCAAAACATCGAGCATTTGATGATAAATTAAATTTATCGGTAAATCTTACTTATGCAAAAATAGAAAACGACGATGTGCCTGTTTCTTCAAATGTAGCTAATGAAGGTGGAAATATGTTAAAAGATGCTTTACGTTGGGCTCCAACTTTGCCTGTTTATAATGAGGATGGTAGCTATTATCAATTGGGCGAATTACGTGTGAATCCTGTGTCGTGGACACAAATAGAAGACGAAAGTACAAGCGCTAATTTTATTGGAGGGGCAACTGTTTCTTATAACATTTTCCAATCGTTGAAATTTTTAATGAATTTAGGACATAACAACGAAGCTGTTGAACGCTATACCTATATTCCGGCATCGCATCCTATTGGTGAAGCCGAAAACGGACGAGCATCAATAAGTAAACAGAAAAATTACAGTTCTACAATTGAAACAACTCTTACTTATAAAAAAGATATTACTGAAAATATCAATATTAGTGTAATGGGCGGATATTCTTTTTATCGTTATGTTACCGAGAATACTTTTATTATGGCTAATCAGTTTGTTTCCGATGCAACTAAATGGAATCTTATGCAGTCGGGAACAGTACTTTCTAATACTTCGTATAAAAGTGCTAATCGTTTGATGTCTTTCTTTGGTCGTGCCAATTTTTCTCTAACCAATCGTTACTTACTAACATTTACATTAAGAAGAGATGGCTCCAGCCGATTTGGCGAAAATAATCGCTGGGGGCTATTCCCATCCGGTGCTTTTGCCTGGCAAATTCACGAAGAGGACTTTTTTAATATTGAAGCAATCAATAACCTAAAATTACGTGTGGGCTACGGTATTACCGGGAACCAGGAAATTCCTAACGATTTGTATCGCGAACAGTTAACGGTTAGCGGTTCATCTACTTACCAGATTGGAGGAATTGATTATGCAAGTGTGCTTCCGAGTAATTATGCAAATCCCGATTTAAAATGGGAACAAACACAACAGTTAAATATTGGTCTTGATTTTGGTTTATTTGACAGCAGAATAACAGGTACAATTGATGTGTACGATAAACAAACAAAAGATTTACTCCTTGAGTTTTCTACTGTTGCGCCATCTGTTGTTAGTTCGCAGTGGGCAAATGTTGGAAAAGTGCAAAATCGTGGTATTGAAGTTACTTTGGGAGGAACAATTATAAGTAAATCGGACTTTACATGGAGTGCTGATATTAATTTTGCAAAAAATAAAAATAAAGTAAAATCGCTTTCTAACGATCAATTTTCGCGCGAATACATAAAAACAGGAAAAGCATCGGGAGTTGTTGCAGAGGGAAGTAAAACACAGATAATTAAATCCGGATTAGCAATCGGTACATTCTGGGGACGTAAATTTACCGGTTTTGATAGCGACGGTATGGAAACATATCTTGATGCTGATGACGACGGGAATGCTGATGAAGTTGTTATTGGCGATGCAAATCCTGATTTCACATACGGTTTTTCAAATCGTTTTAAATGGAAAAAGTTTGATGCATCTCTTTCTTTTCGTGGTGTTGTAGGAAATGACATTTACAATAACACCGCAGCCGAATTTATGTACACTAATTCGTGTCCGGGTGTTAATATTTTGCACGATGCTTTAAATAGTGGTGTTAGTCGCAATCAATCTTCTCAATTCTCATCTCGTTGGATCGAAAAAGGTAGTTATTTGAGACTCGATAATGTTAGTGTAGGGTATACTTTTGATACTGGTAAAAGTAAATATTTTTCAAATGTACGAGCCTATATTACCGGACAAAATTTATTTGTAATAACTCATTATTCAGGCTTTGATCCGGAGGTAAGAACCAATACAAATAAAGGAAATACAGCTCCTATTGGTATTGATTATCTTTCGTATCCGAGACCTCGTGTTTTTATGGTAGGTTTTAATGTATCGATACGCTAATTTTTAATGAATAAATTATTAAAAGAAAAAATTATGAAAAATAATATCATCCCTACAATAAAAAGATATTTTATAATGCTAACTATAGCTGTTTTCCTTATGCCGGGATGTTCCTTAGACGAAGAGGTTTACTCAATTTATACCGCAGATACGTATTACGAGAACGAAGCTCAGGTAATGTCTACATTGTCAGGGATATATCGTAATTTCGCAAATCTTTGTTCAATGGGGCAGCCATACCGGATAATGGAAGTTTGTACTGATGAACAAACCGTGCTGGGAAGAATAAACGGATGGTGGCAGAATACTACTTTTCTGGAACTGATGACTCATACGTGGACTTACGATAATTCTTATGTTGATGGCGGATGGGATGCTTTCTTTAAAATTGTAGGGCAAACAAATGCTTTAATATCTTCGTTAGAAAAAACAACAAAATTAGATGTTGATCAGGAAATTGCAGAACTCAGAGCATTACGGGCTTATGCATACTTCTTTCTTATGGACTTATATGGGAATGTTCCGATTTTTACCGATGAAAAAGTTGAAGCATCAAACCTGCCTACCCAGAATACCCGAAAGGAAGTTTTTGAGTTTGTTATAAGTGAAATAAAAGCAGCTATCAATGAGTTACCTTCTCAGAATGATATTGGAAGTGCCTACTATGGTCGTTTTACGAAAGAAGCTCTTTACGGTTTATTAGCAACTATTTATCTTAACGGCGAAATTTATACTGGCACTGATTATTACTCGGATGCAATAACTTATGCTGATCTAATAATAAACTCAGGTGCTTATTCATTGCTCGATAATTATTTTGATAATTTTGTTTATAACAACGAAGAAAATGCAGAGATGATTTATGCTGCCGTTTTCAGTCCTAATTCAACCGGAGGAATTGGTCATCCTTTTGTCCAAAAAACGTTACCATCAATTAGTGGAGGATTATTTGATTTGCCCTATCAACCTCAGAATGGGTTTGGAACTACCGACGAATTGTATAATCTTTATGAAGACGGAGACGATAGAAAAGATATGTTTTTCCCTTATGGGCCGATGCTTGATCCGGAAACCGACGATACAGTAATGGTTGAAAGTGTTGTTACTGACGGAGCATCTGCTCTGTATGTAGAAGGAGAATCGACGAGTGGTCCGGTGCCTTATGTTATTACAAAACCAACCGGATATCAGAATCAATCTATGACAGCCGGCATAAAATGGTTAAAATGGGGGATTGATCCGAATACAAATGGCGGGAAAGCCGGAAATGACGTAGCTTTTCTGCGTTATGCCGATATTCTACTTATTAAAGCAGAAGCAGCATTTAGAAAAGGGGAAACGGAAGTTGCTTTAACATTAATAAACAAAGTACGTGCTCGCAGTAATGCCTCAACGCTTACTTCGGTTACATTAAACGATTTCCTTGACGAACGTGGTCGTGAACTTGCTTTTGAAATGACAAGGAGGCGTGACCTTATTCGTTTTGGTAAATTTACAGAAGCCTGGGGGTTTAAAGAGGCATCGGAAGACTACAGATGCTTGTATCCGATTCCTAAAGATGCAATGGACGCAAATCCAAATTTATCTCAAAATACGGGATATTAGCGATGTTTGTAACAAAACCTAACAGGGATTATTAGCCCTGTTGGGGTTTGGTCTTTTTTTTAATCAACAATACCATTCCGAGTTATACTAAAAACAAAATTTTTCTTTGAAAAACTCAGTTTATCTTTTTGGAAGCTATGTGGGATAGCTATCCTAAAATAATTACCATGAAAAAAAATAATTCTATTTATAACCAATCATACTCTATTTTTATAGCTTTTTTTATTCTTGTTTTTGCTCCCGATGTTATTTGTGCACAAATCGTTAATGGAGTTGATTATTCTGCTCTTTCAATTGTGTATAAAACATTCGATATGTATAACGCAGATATCTTCGGGCAACGTTTCCCTTCCGAAAATTATACTTATATCGACGAAGTAACAGGCACAAAAATAAATGCTTTGACAACTTCGCGTAATCATAACGAAAAAATGTATCAAACTCATCCGCAGTGGACTTCCGATGGAAAATATGTGGTTATTACTTCCGACCGGACTTCTACTAAAGAAAAACGCGATAGACAAGCGTATGCTATTTCGATGGATAATTTTGAAATTGTGCAAATAACAACAGGCAAGCCAATAGGTCGTTTGCACTTAGGGTGGCATAAAAATGCTGCTTGGTATTTCAGAGAAAATAAACTTATTGAATTAAATTTAGGAAAATTGCTTGCCGACAGCGAAAAAGGCACGGTAACACAACCTGATGATTACGAAACGATTTTGGGAATAGTTCCCGACACAACGCATCCACGCGAATTAGGACTTGATGCTAATGAAAACAGGGCATTCTTTTGTGCACGTATAGGAACGTTTCAACCTAATGAAAAATGGAGACCAATGGGAGAAAGCAGCTCTGCTATTTATTGTATGGATTTTAAAACAGGAAAAACAGAAAAAATATTAGAAGCGCCTTTTACTATCGGACACATTCAGTCTAATCCTTATGTTACAGGAGAACTTATGTATTGTTGGGAAACAGGAGGCGATTCGCCTCAGCGTATGTGGTATATGAAAATGAATGAAGATGGAACGGTTGACAATAAAGCTATCTATAAAGAAAAAGATAATGACTGGGTTACTCACGAAGTTTTTATGGGGCCTGATAATATCCTTTTTCACTTAATGGGGCATATTGATCGATTAAATGTAAATAAAACAGGGCTATATTCTTTAAATGTACGAACGAATAAAGAAAAGTTTCATGGGCAAACCACTGCCGGAGGATATTGGCATTGCAATGCAACTCCCGATAAAAAAAGGATTGTTGCCGATACTTTCGATGGTCGCTTATATCGAATTAATTACAACGATAGTAGTGATACGGTATTGCTAACACAAGGACACCGCCCGAACAGTAATAGTCCGTTTACAAACGAGGCTCACCTACATCCGTCTGTTAGTCCAGATGGGAAATGGGTATTGATAAATTCGAGCAGATTCACGGAATGTGATGTGTTATTGCTGTCTCTTTTTCCATAATTCTAATTATTTTTGTATGCCAATTTGGGGAACTGAACTTTAAATATAAACTTATGAAGTATATTCGGTATTCATTAATTGCAGTATTGTTGTTTATTGTTGCAGGGCATTTAAAAGCTCAGTATGTAGAAGCTCAAAAAGTAGATGCTGCAACAAAGTTGTATCTTTCAAAACCGGCTTATAAAACTCCTTATGGCGAAACTACTCCCGACAAAATAAAATCGGTAATGGATAGAGTGCTTGTTTACTTGCAAGAAACAACACCTGTAGGTGTAATAGATAAAACAACCAAACAACCAATTACCGATTATTCTAAGATTGATAAAAATTCGATCGTTAATCAAGGTGTATTTAGTATTACTAATTATATGTGGGGAGTAACTTATTCTGCGATGCTTTATGCTGCCGAAATAACAGGCGATTCTTGTTATACTAAATATGTTGCCGAACGTTTTAATTTTTTGGATGAAGTAGCTCCGTGGTTCGAAAAAGTTTTGCCCGAAGATAACGAAAAAGCAGATCCGCAAATGCGGCAATTACTACGCCCCGAAGCTCTTGATGATGCCGGAGCTATGTGCTCGGCTATGATAAAAGCCAAAATGAAAAATGTAGACTTTGATGGGCAGAAAATGATAGATCGTTACTTTAACTTTGTAATGAATAAAGAATATCGTCTTAACGATGGGACATTTGCACGAAACAGACCTCAAAAAAATACAATTTGGCTTGATGATATGTTTATGGGGATTCCGGTTATTGCTAATATGGGTAAATTAACAGGCAATAAAAAGTATTACGACGAAGCAATAAAACAGGTGTTGCAATTTGCCGATCGTATGTTTGTTCCCGAAAAAGGACTTTACCGTCATGGTTGGGTTGAGGCAATGAATCCGCATCCTGCATTTCATTGGGGACGAGCCAATGGCTGGGCTTTACTAACTAAGGTAGAAGTATTAGATGCAATTCCCGAAGGTTATCCCGGACGCGATAAAGTATTGGCTTTATTACAAGCTCATATTGCCGGATTGTGTAAGTATCAGTCGGGAGATGGTTTTTGGCATCAGCTTATCGACAGAAACGATTCGTACGAAGAAACATCGTGTACTGCTATTTATGTTTATTGTATGGCACATGCAATAAATGAAGGGTGGATTGATGCGCTTGCTTACGGAGCTCAGGTGCAATTAGGTTGGCATGCAGTTACAACAAAAGTAAATGCAAAGGGCGAAGTAGAAGGAACTTGTGTCGGTACAGGAATGGGATTCGACCCTGCATTTTATTATTATCGTCCGGTAAATAAACATGCCGGACATGGTTATGGTCCTGTTATTTTTGCTGCCGCCGAAATGTATCGCTTAACTAGAACTCAACATCCGAAGATGAACGATAGTGCAGTAATGTTTTATAAAGAAAAAATAGAAACCGATAAACCTATATTTTATATCAAGTAAAAAATAAACACTATGAGATTATTATTATCTTCAATATGCTTCGTTTGGGTTCTTAGTGCTTGTAATCATGAGGATTCTGTAACTGCTGAGTTTAAAAAATGTAATAAGTTGAGTTGGAAACTTTTATTCGATGATGATTGCACAAGTGCGTGGCAAACTAATTGGCTTATGGACGGAACTCGGTCATATATTACGCATAGCAGTAAAGGCATGGATTATTATGCCGGAAAGGAAGCACATAACGACACATGCCATACTGTATTGTGGACAAAACAGAAATTTTCGGGAGATATAAAAGTTGAATATGATTATACGCGTTTAGATACTTCGCATTTGGGGGTTAATATTATTTATTTGTTGGCAAATGGTAGCGGAAAAGGCGATTATGATAAAGATATATTCAAATGGAATGAACTTCGTAAGGTGCCGGCAATGAAAGAATATTACAATCATATGAATACTTATCATATTAGTTATGCTGCCTATTCTTTTAAAGAAAATGAACCAGAATACATAAGAGCTAGACGTTATATGCCCGAAACGGGGAAGGGTTTAAAAGGAACAAATTTATCGCCGGAATATGTTAATGATAGTGAATTGTTTGCTCCCGGAATAAAACATCATATTGTTATTATAAAAAAAGGGCAAAAACTGTATATGCATGTAACTAATTCTGAAAAATCGCGATTGTTTTGGTTCGATACGAGTAATTTTCCTGAAATAAAAGAGGGTAGGGTTGGCTTGCGTCAAATGTGGACTCGTGCAGCTCGTTATGCCAATTTTAAAATATATGGTTTATAATACCTTTGATTCTGTAAAATGAGACTATCGCTTTCTAACTTACAACGTCTTGTATGTCAGTGTTTTTTCGTACAAAAAAATACACTATTTGTTTATAGGAAAAGTTTTAGGAATAAAAATACTGATATTCAATAACCAAATTAAACATATGAAACGACCATGAATTGGAACGAAGTGGAAATCGTGAAATCAATTTTAGCATGTTAAACTACACTCAAAAGCATGATTAAATTAGCTAAGGCTGATCTACGATTCATTGGGAGTTACATCTTATACCGAATAAATAAACAATTTTAATAAGATGAAATTAAAAATATTTACTTTCTTTATCGTTAACACATTCCTGTTTAGTGTTGTTAGCTCTTTTTCCCTATTTGCACAAAATTCAACGGTTCAGCTAAAATGGTTAGGAGCCTCGTCTGCTGTGTCTACCGGCATAAGTTGGGGAGTTCCGTTTAAAGAAGGAGAGGTTCAGCCGAATAAAAACTTCATCCTTAAAAATATCATGGGAGAACAAAAGCCCGTGCAATCGTACCCTCTTGCATATTGGCCCGATGGTTCTATGAAATGGATAGGCTTTTGCACAACTGCTTCGACTAAAGACGGAGATGTTTTTAATCTTGAAATGTCTGATAAAACGAATAATTTTGAGATAGAAAACAAACTTAGTATTGATGATAATTCTGATTATATTAAGATAAATACAGGGGTGATGTGCTGCGATATTTCCAAAAGAGGAGTTTCGCTCATAAAAGAAATAAAAATAGGAGACAGGGTAGTTGCAGAAAATGGGAAGTTGATTTGTACTACCGAAGATAAAACAAAATTTAAATCGGAACATATTGTAAAATATGCTGATTTTGAGAGTAATATCGAAAATGTTACGATTGAAAAGGATGGTCCGGTAAAAGCAGTTGTGAAAATTGAAGGTAAACACAAAGCACTGAAAGGGAAACGCGAATGGCTTCCGTTTTGTGTACGATTATATTTTTATGCAGGTGTCGAAAAAATAAAAATGGTTCATACTTTTATTTTTGATGGTGATGAACATAATGATTTTATATCGAACTTAGGATTGACGTTTTCTGTTCCATTAAAAGAAGAGCTTCAAAACAGAACTGTTCGTTTTGGTGGAGAGGACGATGGTTTGTGGTCGGAGCCTGTTAAACCGTTAGTGGGCAGAGGAGGAAGATATATCTCTTTTCCCGGAACCAATAATGATGTTTATTCAACTCAAATTCAGGGACAACGTGTTCCAAACAGAGATGAGTTAACACCACGAGGACAAAATTTCTTAGATAAATGGGCTAGTTGGAGTGATTTTCGATTAAATCAACTTTCGGCTGATGGATTTACTGTTGAAAAACGTACAAACAGTTCAAGTAGTTGGATTCCGGCAGGAAGTGGCAAAAGAGCAGGAGGATTGGTTTTTGTTGGTGATATTTCGGGTGGTTTGGCTGTTGGACTTAAAGATTTTTGGCAATCGTATCCGGCATCTCTCGAAGTCGAAAATGCAACTTCTTCTGTTGCCGAAATGAAAATATGGTTATGGTCGCCTTATGCCGAGCCTATGGATTTAAGACACTACGACACTATTGCTCATGGACTTAACGAAGTATATGAGGATGTGCAACCCGGATTTAGTACTCCCGTTGGTGTTGCAAGAACCCATGAAATAACCTTGTTTCCGTCAGCTAATATTCCAACAAAACTAATTACCTCAAACGAAATGTTAGAAAGCCAAAAACCGCCGTTGTTGGTTTGTAACCCTCAATATCTTCATTCTAAAAAAGCATTCGGAATCTGGAGTTTACAAGATCGCTCTACTCCTTTCAAAAAAGCGATTGAAGATAGGCTTGATAGATCAATTGCTTTTTATCAGAAAGCAATTGAGCAAAATAGTTGGTACGGATTCTGGGATTATGGCGATGTTATGCATTCTTATGATAATGTTAGGCATGTTTGGCGATATGATTTAGGAGGTATGGCCTGGGATAACTCCGAACTAGGAACTGATATGTGGCTGTGGTATAGTTTTTTACGAACAGGGCGAGAAGATATTTTTTGGATGGCAGAAGCAATGACCCGACATACCGGAGAAGTGGATGTATATCATTTAGGGAAATTTGCAGGGCTTGGTTCGCGTCATAATGTGCGGCATTGGGGAGGTGGAGCAAAAGAAGCTCGTATCAGTCAGGCGGCTTTCAGGCGATTTATGTATTACCTAACAACCGATGAACGTGTTGGAGATATTATGCACGAAGTTGCTGATGTTGATTACAAAACAGCTGTCGAATTTGATGCAATGCGTTTAGCTTCGCCTAAAACTGCCGAACAGGAGAAATATCAGGGACGAGTAAGACTGGGACCCGATTGGTTTGCATTGGTAAGTAATTGGGCGACAGAATGGGAGCGTACAGGAGATACTATTTACCGAAACAAAATTTATGCAGGAATGGATTGTATTGCTCAAATGCCTATGGGAATAAGATCCGGCAAAAATATACTTTATGGATACGATCCTGAAACTTCAAAGTTATATCAATTATCAGATGAAGCCGGAGACCATAATCTTGCAACAATTCAGGGTGGTGCCGAAATTATTTTCGAATTAAATGAGTACGTAGGGCATGCCGGTTGGCTCGATAAATGGTTGCAGTATTGCCGTTTAACAAGAGCACCTAAGGAAGTTCTTTTAAAAGATAATAAAACAAAGAAAGAGGGAAGCGATGGTTCTTTTTCGCGAGGCGACAGACTAAGTGCTTATGTTTATTACAAAACAAAAAATGTAAATTTTGCCAAATTAGCAATTGATAATATCTCAAGAATGGGACGAGTTAGTTACGAAACAAAGCATATTGCCGGTTCGGATGTAATGAGTCCCATTGATGAATGCCCTTATGTAAGCACTAATAGTGCCGCACAATCGGGGTTAATGGCTATTGAGGTACTTGAAATGTGTAAAGATCAATTGCCAATAATGATGCCTGAATTTTCGGATTTCTCTGATTTTCCCGGGAGAAAAGGACGCAAAATCAATTCTGAAAAGTGAATTTCAATACAATTTTTACGAGCTGATAGATCGCGGGAATAGGGAGTATGCCGAAAGGCTCCTGAGATTAATCCTTAACACAACGTACTGGCAATGCATAAGCTTTCGACATATTAGTTACAGAACTGGTACTACTATGCATATACAAATAATATCCAGAAGAGCTGTTAATCTGTGTACTACTCCAGTAACGCCCCTGGCTGCCTCTGCTGTTTAAGGTTCCATTCGACGAGTTTAAGAATCCAGCCATGTGTAATTTTATATCGGACTCATAAGCATCGCTTGCAGATACCCAGTATTGTGGCTGGGCATCGGCAGCATACCATTCGCTTTGTGTTGGAATACGCCAGCCGCTTCCCAGCAATGAAGCACATGGATCGTTCGCAGTAACCCAGCCGTTACTTCCGGAAAGGCTACTTGTCCATGATGAAGAAGGCGTGCGCGAACTTCCATCGTGTTTGTATCCCTGTTGGGTGTTAAACTGCCAATACCATCCGGCAGATTTCTCAGTAGCATCACTTACACTGGTCGCTTCCTGATCGGCACCCAGATTCTGCGTCAGCCAACATAACGCCTTGCCACTTATATTACTACTAACCGAATGATATGTTACGGTTTTGGTAACCGGAGCCCCATTCACACCTGCAGTATGTGTAATTGAAAAGCTTTTCGGACATACTTTAAAACTTGCAACTGAACTATAAGCAATCCCCTGGCTATTTGTTGCATAGGCCCTGACGTAATACGTAGTGCCTTCAGATAATCCGGTTAAATTTCCTGAAAAACTCCCAGTTCCACTACCGATAGCTTTTTTATTATCTGATACAGTAGGAGATCCAGTAGTATTCCAACAGAAGCCACGAGTTGTCACTGTACTTCCTCCGTCTAAAGTTACCGTTGCTGAACACTTAGCAGTTGTACTTGTTATTGTTGCATCTGGAATATCAACATCACTCACAGTAGCGCCTGACCTTGTTATCGTTTGACGAATACAACGTACGGTCGCAGCATTAGTTTTTGCAAAACTCGTTACATAACTATTACTAGCATAAGTCAGGAGAATATAACCATTTGAGCCGGTTTGCGTTGAAGACCAGTAATAGCCATAACTTCCCCGAGAATTTAAATAAACCCTGCTATACTTTGTGTTATACGAAAAATATCCAGAATAGTGAAGTTTCAAGACGGAGTTGTAAGCTTGTGCACCTGTTGTCCAGTTCTGGGGTGCGGCATCCGCTGTCGTCCATTCCGTTTGTGTGGGTAACCGCCAACCGGTTCCCAACAATAAATTACAAGGATCATTTTCTCTTGTCCAGTCAGAACTTGAAGGATTACTCGAAATCCAGCTCTCCCAACCATAACGAGGCTTATAACTATAAGTCCCGGAATGAATATACCCTTGTGGTCGGTTAAACTGCCAATACCAACCCGCAGCTTCATCACTCTTATCGGCAACGGTCGCTGCCTGTTTTTCGGCTCCTAAGTTCTGGGTTAACCAACAAGACGGTGTTCCGGTTATCCCACTACTTATTGAATGGTAGGTTATGGTCTTTGTTTCGGCAGCCCCGCTTAAACGTTCAATGTGTATTGCCTTAAAGGTTAACGGACAAACCCTAAATTTCGTTACATTCGGACTATAACCCACTCCTTCTCCATTTATGGCATACGCACGTACATAATAAACGGAATCTTCGCTTAAACTTTTTAGCACCTGTGTAAAACTGCCTAGTTTTACATCTTTGCATTTTTGCAAGTGATCACTCGTGGTTGGCGTGCCGGTTGTGCTCCAGCAAATCCCACGTTCTTTTAAGTTTGATCCGCCATTACTAGCTACCGTTGCGGTTCCAGTTGCTGATGTGGCAGTCATTGTACTGTCGGGAACAACAAAATCACTTACATCGGGCACTGAGATTTTAATACTATCTCTTACACAACGTACCGGCAAAGCATAAGCTTTCGACATATATGTCATACTACTGGAACTTGTTGTTGTATACAAATGATAACCATAAGAAGAGCCATTTCTGTCACTACTCCAATAACGCCCCTGACTTCCCCTATTTGCCAATGAACCGTTGTTATAATTAAGATACCCTGCCATATGTAGTTTTAAGGCAGAACTATAAACTTCACTTGCTTTTGTCCAGTATTGCGGAGCTGCATCTGCCGTAGTCCATTCTGCCTTTGTAGGCAAACGCCACCCCAAGCCTAATAACAAATTACACGGATCATTTGCTGTGTTCCAATTACTATTTTCACTTATACTGGATGTCCAGCTGGTATAACTATTCGATGGCACATACTTACTTCCATCGTGTTTATATCCCTGTTTTTTGTTAAACTGCCAATACCATCCGGCCGATTTTTCTGTCGCATCACTTACACTCGTGGCTTCCTGATCTGCACCGAGGTTTTGGGTAAGCCAACAGAGAGCCTTTCCAGTAATTGAACTACTAACGGAGTGGTAGTTAACGATTTTATCAACCGGAGCACCGTTAAGTCCTTCCGTGTGTATAACTTCAAAAGAACGAGGACAAATTTTAAACTGAGTAGTAGAGGCACTGTAGACTGTATCAATGCTATTTACAGCATAAGCTCTTACATAATAGGTTGGTCCTTCTTCTAATCCCCCCATAGTTCCCGTAAAACTTCCAGTTCCACTACCTACAGCTATCTTCTTATCGGAAACGACAGGCTTGGTGTTCGTTGTACTCCAACAAATGCCTCGATCGGTTACTGAACTTCCTCCGTCTAAAGTTACCGTTGCTGAACACTTAGCGGTTGTACTTGTTATTGTTGAATCAGGAATATCGACATCACTAACAGTAGCGCCACTTCTCTTTATCGTTTGTCGGATACAACGTACAGTTAATCCATCAACCTTTGTGCGATAAGTCACAGCCGTACTATTCAAATAATAGTAATAACCATTTGAGGAATTATATCGATTACTACTCCAATAAAATCCATTAGTCCCTCTATTGTATAAACGTCCGCCGTAATAATAATAAAGATAACCGGCATAATGAAGTTTCAATACAGAATTAAATGCCATTGCCGGACTGGTCCAGTTCTGAGGAGCAGCATCGGCGGCTGTCCACTCAGCTTTTGTTGGTAAACGCCATCCGGTTCCAAGTAAGTTATTACACGGATCATTTGTTAAACTCCAATCAAGGTTTTCTGAAATACTGGAAGTCCAACTTTCATAAGCATATTTGGGCTTATAGCTACTTCCATTGGCAATATAGCCCTGCTTACGATTAAACTGCCAATACCAGCCCGCAGCTTCATCACTTTTATCGTCAACGGTCGCTGCCTGTTTTTCGGCTCCTAAGTTCTGGGTTAACCAACAAGACGGTGTTCCTGTTATCCCACTACTTATTGAATGATAGGTGATGGTTTTCGTCTCTGCAGCCCCGCTTAAACGTTCAATGTGTATTGCCTTAAAAGTTAACGGACAAACCCTAAACTTCGTTACATTCGGACTATAACCAACTCCCTCGCCATTTATGGCATACGCACGAACGTAATAAGCGGAATCTTCACTTAAACTTTTTAGCACCTGTGTAAAACTGCCTAGTTTTACATCTTTGCATTTTTGCAAGTGATCGTTCGTGGTTGGCGTGCCGGTTGTGCTCCAGCAAATCCCACGTTCTTTTAAGTTTGATCCGCCATTACTAGCTACCGTTGCGGTTCCAGTTGCTGATGTGGCAGTCATTGTACTGTCGGGAACAACAAAATCACTTACATCGGGCACTGAGATTTTAATACTATCTCTTACACAACGTACCGGCAAAGCATAAGCTTTCGACATATATGTCATACTACTGGAACTTGTTGTTGTATACAAATGATAACCATAAGAAGAGCCATTTCTGTCACTACTCCAATAACGCCCCTGACTTCCCCTATTTGCCAATGAACCGTTGTTATAATTAAGATACCCTGCCATATGTAGTTTTAAGGCAGAACTATAAACTTCACTTGCTTTTGTCCAGTATTGCGGAGCTGCATCTGCCGTAGTCCATTCTGCCTTTGTAGGCAAACGCCACCCCAAGCCTAATAACAAATTACACGGATCATTTGCTGTGTTCCAATTACTATTTTCACTTATACTGGATGTCCAGCTGGTATAACTATTCGATGGCACATACTTACTTCCATCGTGTTTATATCCCTGTTTTTTGTTAAACTGCCAATACCATCCGGCCGATTTTTCTGTCGCATCACTTACACTCGTGGCTTCCTGATCTGCACCGAGGTTTTGGGTAAGCCAACAGAGAGCCTTTCCAGTAATTGAACTACTAACGGAGTGGTAGTTAACGATTTTATCAACCGGAGCACCGTTAAGTCCTTCCGTGTGTATAACTTCAAAAGAACGAGGACAAATTTTAAACTGAGTAGTAGAGGCACTGTAGACTGTATCAATGCTATTTACAGCATAAGCTCTTACATAATAGGTTGGTCCTTCTTCTAATCCCCCCATAGTTCCCGTAAAACTTCCAGTTCCACTACCTACAGCTATCTTCTTATCGGAAACGACAGGCTTGGTGTTCGTTGTACTCCAACAAATGCCTCGATCGGTTACTGAACTTCCTCCGTCTAAAGTTACCGTTGCTGAACACTTAGCAGTTGTACTTGTTATTGTTGAATCAGGAATAGCGACATCACTCACAGTAGCGCCTGACCTTGTTATCGTTTGACGAATACAACGTACGGTCGCAGCATTAGTTTTTGCAAAACTCGTTACATAACTATTACTAGCATAAGTCAGGAGAATATAACCATTTGAGCCGGTTTGCGTTGAAGACCAGTAATAGCCATAACTTCCCCGAGAATTTAAATAAACCCTGCTATACCTTGTGTTATACGTAAAATATCCAGAATAGTGAAGTTTCAAGACGGAGTTGTAAGCTTGTGCACCTGTTGTCCAGTTCTGGGGGGCGGCATCTGCTGTTGTCCATTCCGCTTTTGTGGGTAACCGCCAACCTGTACCCAACAATAAATTACACGGATCATTTTCTCTTGTCCAGTCAGAACTTGAAGGATTACTCGAAATCCAGCTTTCCCAACCATAACGAGGCTTATAACTATAAGTACCGGAATGAATATACCCTTGTGGTCGGTTAAACTGCCAATACCAACCCGCAGCTTCATCACTATTATCGGCAACGGTCGCTGCTTGTTTTTCGGCTCCTAAGTTCTGGGTTAACCAACAAGACATTTGTCCACTAATATCTGTTGCTATAGAATGGTAGGTTATTGTTTTACTTTCTGCAGCTCCGCTTAAGCGTTCGATATGAATAACATCGAAAGTATCAGGACAGCTTATTATTGCCGAGACATCGGGACTATATACAGTTCCTTTACTATTAATTGCATAAGCTCGAAAGTAATAGGTTTGTCCTTCGGTAAGTCCACTTAAGGTTCCAGAAAATTCACCGAGCCCAGCACCTCCTTTTATTATACTATCAGCAACTGTTGGCATACCTGCTGTATTCCAGCATATTCCCCGTTCGGTAACCACCGATCCTCCATCCAATACAACTGTTGCCCATGCTTTGGCTGTACTTGCAGTTTTTGAACTATCCGGCAATGCAACATTACTTACAACCGGCAACGACTGCACAATAGTATCACGAACACAACGCACCGGCAAAGCATAAGCTTTACTCATATATGTCATACTACTGGAAGTTGATGTTGTATACAAATGATAACCATTAGACGAACCATATCTGTTACTGCTCCAATATCTTCCCTGAGAACCTCTATTCGTTAATGTTCCATTGGAATAATAAAGATAACCAGCCATGTGTAATTTAATATCAGATCCATAAGTATCACTTGCCTTTGTCCATTTAGAATTACCACCATCCGCATTATACCATTCAGAGTAAGTAGGAAGTCGCCATCCCATCCCCAACAATAAATTACATGGGTCATTTGAAGAGCTCCAGTTGCTATTTTCAGAAATACTTGTTTGCCATGTTGTTGATGGAGTACGTGTTGTTCCATCGTGATTATAACCCTGACTACGATTGAACTGCCAATACCATCCTGCCGATAATTCACGAGAATCGTTTACCGCCGAAGCCAAAGTATCAGCTCCAAGGTTTTGCGTTAGCCAGCAAAGAGTACTCCCTGTTATATCAGTGCTTATCGAATGGTAAACTACATCTTTACTAACAGGAGCACCGTTTAATCCTTCGAGATGCATAACCGTAAAAGCTGAAGGACAAACTTTGTAGCAACTTGTTGCAGGACTGTAAGCCACACCTACACTATTTATGGCATAGCCCAGCACATAATACGTTACCCCTTCTTTTAATCCACTAATACTGTCGTTAAATATACCTAATCCTTTTCCTGAGGAAACCTTTTTGTTATCATTAATTGTAGGGTAGCCTTTATCACTCCAGCAAATACCCCGTTCTATAACATCTGCGCCACCATCATCCAAAATAGTATCCCGAATGAGTAAGGTAGAAGAATCCTTTTGGTCAATTACAGCTACACTTAGTGTAGGGATGATTGGGGCCGTACGTATGGTATCAATTTCGCCATACGCTGTTCCAAATGTATTTGTAGCGTATGCCACTACAAAATAAACGCTATCGTGTTCCAATCCCTGGATAGTACTAACAAACTTCCCGGTATCGCTACCATTAATAGTGCGTGTAGAAAGAGATATATCTGGAATTTGTATACTACTCCAACAAACACCTCTTCGCGTAACAGTTCTACCTCCATCCGCAACGACCTCTCCACCGGTCAGGATGCCGGAACTCCAAACCGAATCCGCAGGGATTTGGGTCGTAACCACAGGGATCGCAAGTGTTGAAAAGGTATCGGTTTCTCCATAAGCTGTACCAAAAATATTTGTAGCAAAAGCCCGGATGTAATAGGTTGTTCTTTCTTCCAAGCTATCAAGAGTCATCGAATAAGCACCTGTTGCAGCATATACGGTCGTGTCGGTCATGTCGCTGATTGTTGGATTTCCGGTTGTACAATAACAAACTCCACGGGTAAGGATTGACGATCCTCCATCATCGGTAACATTACCTCCACAAACAGCAGTAAAGCGCAGCACGGATTTAGAAGGAGTTGTTTCTACGGAAGGAATTGTCGGCGTTGTTATTTCAGCCGGTTCTTCACTAAAACGTGTTCCGTTCATATTGGTGGCATAAGCCCATACATAATAGGTTTTAGCTGGTTTCAATCCGTTTAATATTGATGAAATAATAGTATCTCCTGCACCAACCGAAACCATACTGTCGGCAGGCATTGGCAAAACAGGGTCAAGCCCGGTTGTATTCCAGTAAAAGCCTTTATCGGTAACCGTGGCTCCACCATCCGTAACCACCGAAGCTAAGGCTGTTATTGTAGTCATTGTCGGGTCTGTTAAAACCGGTACACTCACAATCGGCCGGATACTGATGGTGGTTAAGCTGTCTAAGTCTCCATAGCCTGTTCCTAAACTGTTGGTTGCATAAGCACGGATATAATATTTTTTGCCCGGGAGTAATCCTTGTGCCCATAAATTATATGTTCCGGTTCCGCCAATGCTGTCATTCATTTTAGAGGTTAAGAATTCCGTCGGGTTTTTATCCATGCTCCAACAAATACCCCTTACGTTAACCGGCATTCCGCCATCATTTAAGACTTTTCCTCCACTATAAGCCATGGTACTATCCACCCTCGACGGACTAATCGTTACTACGGTTGGCAGGGTAACCGGGTTTGTAATAAAACTAACCTGGCTACCATAAGCAGTTCCTACTGCATTTGTTGCAAAAGCTCTTACATAATATTTTTGCTCGGGACTAAGATTTGTCATATAGGCAACGAAATTTCCTATCCCCGAAGTTGTATCATCTACAGTTTTTGATGATGCTGTTATTGTAGGATTGGTAAATACACTCCAGCAAACTCCCCTTGCCGTAATATCACTCCGTCCGTCATCGGTAATTGTTCCGCCACTTGTTGCTGTTGTTGAGCGGATATCATACACTTTGGTAGTAGCCGATAAAACAGGAAAACCATCTGTAATGAAAGTTCTTTCCAGCCCGTAGCCTACACCTATTTTGTTGATAGCATAAGCCCTTACATAGTAGACGGTATTCGGCGTTAGCCCGGTAATCTTACGCGAATAAGGATCGTCGCCTTTTCCGTCGTTTGTATAGTAGTCGTCGCTGATTGTCGGGTTTGTATGGGTTGCCCAGCAAAGGCCTTTTTGTGTAATGTCGGCACCTCCGTCACTGATAATTTCACCACCGCTTGTAGCCAAATATCCACCTATGTTTATAACCGTGTCGGTAGATAAGATTGGGGCTGTCGGGAAAATTGTAACTGTTACCTGGTTCCCATAACCTGTTCCGGCGCTGTTGGTAGCATAGGCCCGGATGTAACACGATGTGCTCATGGGCATTCCGGTTATTACACTGGTGAAACTACCATCACCTTTACCACTTATTACTTTTTTTACGGTTACTGTATCCGGTAGAAAATCAGAATCGAAACTCCAAAGTACTCCCCTTTCTGTTATTTCAGCGCCTCCTTTATCGGTTATTGTTCCTCCTGTTGATACCGATGATTTTGTTAATACCGTAGCATATGTTGTGGTTATGGAAGGCACCACCGGCGGGGTTGTAAAAGTATCGTTTTCTCCGTATCCCGTTCCTTCGCAATTTGTTGCATATGCCTTTGCATAATACGTTTCACCCGGAGTTAATCCGGATAATAAACTGGAAAACGGATTGCCACTGTCTCCACTGGTTTTGGTTGATAAACTAATTGTAGGGTCAGGTGCAATATCCCAACAAACTCCCCGGTTGGTAATTGTTGTTCCTCCATCGTCAAGTATTTCCCCTCCGCCACTGGCTGTAACGCCGTTTGCCGAAGGGAGAACTTCGCTTGTTGTTACTTCGGGAATGGTAAGCGTTGTAAAACTCATTTCTTTGCCATATCCCTTCCCAACACTATTCTGAGCAAAAGCCCTATAATAATAAGTAGTTCCCGATTTTAATCCAGTAGCTGTTGTACTAAATAATCCGGTTCCTGAACCTACCTGTGAAACAATATTCACTTTAACAGTATCCTGTTTAAAACGAGACACAGTACTCCACACAAGTCCACGAGAAGTTACCGGTTCTCCACCTGTTGATGTAATATTTCCTCCGGATGTAAAACGATATCCACGAATATACCATGCCGATCGGGTAACAACAGTTGGGACAGTCGCCGGGTCGGTGGTGAAGCTTAACATATTTCCATATCCTGTACCAGCCACATTTCGGGCATAAGCCATAACATAATAAGTTGTATTCCCTTTCAATCCTTCAATGCTGCTGATAAAAGCCCCTTTGCCAGAGCCATCATAGGTTATGTTGTGTTTTACAGTATCCGGTTTAAATGCAACACTTGTACTCCACATAACCCCGCGTAAAGTAACATCAGCGCCGCCGTCATCCGAGATATCTCCTCCACTGCTTCCTTTATCACATCCTATGGCATAAGTATATGCGGTAGATATAGTCGGTACGTCCGGGAGTGTAAAGCTTACTTCTTCGCCAATGGCCATTCCTACACTATTAACAACGTATGCTTTTACGTAATAAGTAGTTCCTTTTTTTAACTCCTTCATAGAATGGGTGAAACTACCGGTAAAGTAACCGGTTTCTGCAGTCCTGTTATGCACGATAGTGTCTACTGCAAAATTAGGTTGAGTGCACCAAAATACTCCCCGGGTTGTAACTACCGCTCCGCCATTACTGATAATATGCCCGTCGCAGTTGGCACTGATAGCCGAAGTAAGGGTAACATCTCCGGTTTTAATGGTTGGTAATACCGGGGCATCCGTAGTAAATGTTTCCTGGTTGCCGTAAGCAATACCTACTTCATTTTTTGCGTAGGCACGCACATAGTAGGTTGTACTTCCCATTAAATTTTCGATGGTACTGGTAAAACTGCCACTTCCTGTTCCATTGTTTATCACATCGTCGCTTACTGTTGGGTAGGGCAGGGTACTCCAGCATACACCGCTTTCTACAATTTCAGTACCCCCGTTGTCTGTTATTGTTCCTCCTGTTTCGCCAGCAACGCTTGTTATCCCGGTAACCGGAGTCGTTGTTATTGTGGGGATGCTGTTTGTTTTAAAAGTTATTTCGTCGCCATAGGTAGTACCTACGGCATTGGTAGCGTAGGCTCTGACATAATAATCTGTTCCGGGTGTTAAGCCGGTTAATGAGGAGGTAAATTCCCCGGTATCTCCCGATTGAAATGTTTTGTTATTGCTAATGGTATCAGGAGAAAAACCGGATATTTTACACCAACAAATTCCCCGTACGGTAATTGTATTTCCCCCGTTATTGGTAACATTGCCCCCACAGCTTGCAGTAGTGCCGTCGGTTCCACTTTGGCCTGCTGATGTTAAAACCGTAGGCTTTTGGGGTGCCCCGGTCTGAAAAATTAATTGATTTCCATATATTGTTCCTATTGAGTTGGTCGCATAAGCCCGAACATAATATATGGTATTCCCCTTTAGTCCGGTAAGTGGTAGGATAAATTGACCCATTCCAATCGTTCCGCTTACCGAGTCATTAGCGAGGGTCGGGCTACCTGTTGTATTCCAACAAAATCCGCTTATTGATACCGAATCACCTCCATCGTCTGTAATTTCGCCCAAAGCCTTTGCCGAATAGCCTGTAACATCATATATTTTTACAGTACTTATCGTTGGCAGTGACGGAGAGGTAGTGGTTGTGAATGTTAATTCCTGCCCATAAGAAACGCCAACTCCATTAATCGCATAAGCTTTTACATAGTAAGTTGTATTGGCCGCCAGTCCGCTTGCCGTACAGGTAAAAGTTCCATCGTTACTACCACAAACAATATGTGATGAGCTCACTGTAGGATTCGAAGATGTAGACCAACAAAAGCCTCGTTCAGTAACCGTACTTCCCCCGTTGTTGCTAACTGTACCCGTAATATCGGTACTTGACCAGCCAATATTATTGGTTTCATCGGTAGTAACCGTTGCTACACAGGGAATAGGAGTTGTAAATGTTTTTTGACTACCGTAGCCGGTTCCTGCCGTGTTGGTTGCATAGGCGCGTACATAATAGGTTTGACTTCCCTGTAAGCCGCTAAGAGCACTGGTAAAACTACCGGTGCCTGTTCCGTCTTCGGTGTAATTATTGCTTGTAGTCGTTGGATTAGGTACAGTCCCCCAACAAATCCCCCGTACGGTAACCGAATCACCGCCATCCGAATTTACGGTTCCCCCGCATATCGCATCGGTACGGGTAACATTACTAACCGAAGCCGTTTTTACCGTAGGTTTTACGGCCGTTGTAATGGTTAGCACATTGCCATAGGATACTCCGGCACTGTTAACGGCATAAGCCCTGACAGAATAAGTTAAACCCGGAGATAATCCGGTTGCCTTGATGGTATAACTTCCGAGGCCGTCCCCAGAAGATAAATAAGGTCCTGTTGTATCCGGGGCAGCAACAACACTCCAGCAAAGCCCCCTGGAGGTTACTGTAGAACCGCCTTCGTCCGTAACTTCACATAATACGGAAGCACTAATCCCGTTTACGTTGGAACAGGAAAGTGTTTTAACAATTGGTGTTACTGGCGATGAAGTCGTAAACGATACTTCGTTGCCATAAGCGGTTCCGGCACAATTTGAAGCATAAGCTCTTACAAAATATACGGTTCCCGGCAATAGGTTCGTAAGGGTGTCAATAAAAGTTCCTAGTCCATTGCCGCTTGTAATCGCTTCTTCTGTTTTTGTTGAAAGATTAACAGTGGGATTAGATCCGATACTCCAACAAATTCCACGGTAAGTAATGCTATCTCCGCCGGTTGCGGTTATGGTTCCTCCGCTAATTGCCGTATTATAGGCAATATCGCTAATGGCAGTTGTGGTTAAGGTAGGAGGGGCTACAGTGGTAAATGAGAGGACATCGCTGTAGGCTGTTCCTTCTTTATTGGTTGCATAACCTTTAGCATAATAAGTTGTTCCCGGCGATAACCCGGTAATTTCACTGATGTAAGTTCCAATGTCAGTTCCCGGTAAATCGGGGGATAAAAAATAGTCATTATAAAGAAGACCATCCGGACTAATACAAATCCCCCTGGCAGTAACAACCGATCCTCCGTTATTTTCAATGGTCAATGTTCCCTTAGCTGTAAAACCCGTTATATCATAAATATTAATAACAGAGGCAACCTGAGGCTTAACCGCATCTTTTGTACGGAAAGTAACAATTTTTCCGTAGGAACGGCCATAACTATTATCTGCATAAGCTCTTACATAAAAAACCGTATCGCCTAACAGTTCGGTCATATCGCAGGTAAAAGCTCCCGTACCACTACCATTATTACATAATTTAGCCGATAAATCAGAAGCAGGATCACCTGTAATGCTCCAGAAAATACCACGGGATGTTACCGACGCTTTTCCTTCCGAAACCACCGTTCCTCCTCCCTGTGCCGAATAAGAAGTTATCTGGCTGGCTGCCCGGGTTGTTACAATTGCTTTTGATGTATCAATGGTATAACTAACTTCGTTTCCATAAGCTGTTCCTGCCTGGTTAATAGCATAAGCCCTGATGTAGTAAGTAACATCGGAAGCAAAACCTGTTAATGTACTTGTAAATAAGCCGGAACCGGTTCCATCAGATGTATTCGAATCATTAATTGTTGGAGATGATGTTGTAGCCCAGCAGACTCCCCGGGAAGTAATACTCGTACCTCCGTTACTGGTGATAAGCCCGCCACCGGAGAAATTCCCGGAAGCATCAACCGAAATAGCCAATGTATTTATTTTGGCATAAGATAAGGTGGTTAAGCTGTCTGAATTTCCATAATAAGTCCTGATTTCATTGGTAGCATAAGCTCTTATGTAATATTTCGTCCCCGGATTTAATCCTGTGATATTACTGCTATAACTACCTGTTCCTGTGCCGTTGTTTGTATGTGAATCATTTATATCCGGATCGGGATTAACTGACCAGCAAACACCTCTTGCCGTAACTGGCGAGCCACCATTGCTGGTTATATTTCCACCACTTGTTGCACTCTCACCCGTGATACTTGTAGCTGGGGTGGTTGTAAGCAGTACCGGAGAAAATGTAGTGAAGGTGATTTCCATTTTGGTGTAAACCGTCCCTACACTATTTGTTGCATAGCCTTTGGCATAATAAGTCGTTCCTGGTGTTAGCCCTGTTAATTGGCTCACGAAATTTCCTAAGTTTGATATTGAATCCGGGGCAGGATAACATACATAATTTATCTTATCCGAACTTAGGTATATTCCGCGTTCTGTTACCGGCGATCCTCCATTACTCAACACTGTTCCGGTTCCAACGGCACTTGTATCTTTTATCGAGCAAATGGATATTGAGTCCTGGAGCGTGGGATACACCGGGGATAATGTTTTAAAGTTCACCAGTTTTCCATAAGCTGTTCCATTTCCATTGGTAGCATAGGCGCGTACATAATAATCCGTATTGCCGTACAGACTGCTTATAACGGTACTAAAATGTCCGGTATCGCTTCCCAATTCATATTTTTTCATATCCGATTCCAGTACCGGATCTCCTGTTGGACTGTAAATAATTCCTCTTGCTGTAACCAGAAAACCTCCATCTGCAGAAACCTCTCCTCCAACAAAAGCAGAAACGGAAGTAATACTGTCAACGGCATTGGTAATAACCGTTGCTAATCCTGCTGAACGATTAAATGTTAGATCATTGCCATAAGCCAGTCCAACAGCATTACGGGCATAAGCGCGTACATGGTAGGTTGTGTCGGCCATAAGCCCGGTAAGGGTACTACTAAAAAATCCTTTTCCTGTACCATCGGAAGTATGTGATGATGCGGAGTAAGTAGGGGCGGCAAGCAATCCCCAGCAAACCCCTCTTTCTGTTATCGGGGCTCCTCCGTTATCCGTAATGTTACCTCCACCTATGCCCGTATCTTTATAAAAAGAGGTAACGGGTAAAGTCGTAACCTTGGGATAATCCAGATTTTGTAAACTATCCAGAGTAGTAAACATTACATCTTCGCTGGTATAAATGGTGCCTACACTATTAATCGCATATCCCCGGGCATAGTAAATTGTTTTGGGGATCAGTCCAGTTAGTTGACTAGTGAAAGTCCCAATATCGGAAGAGGAAACGGAAGAGGAAGGATAAGGAATATAATTTTTTTTGTCAGAACTCAACGCTATTCCTCTGGCAACTATAGGGGCACCTCCATTGCTGTAAATTTCAAGCGATCCAATGGCACTGATATCTTTTATTGAACTTATGGTTGCCCGGGTTGAAATACTTGGCAAAACAGGGGGGAGAGTTCTGAAATACACTAGGTTGCCATAAGCCGTTCCATTCGAATTTGTGGCAAAAGCCCGTACATAATAAGTTGTATCTCCTAATAAGCGCTGGAAAGTAGTACTAAAGTCGGCAGCTCCGCTACCTTTGTCAACAACGATTGAATCATTTAACAAGGGGTCGCTACCTTGGCAATAAATAAAACCTTTGGAAGAAATTGTCAGGCCTCCTGTATTGGTAATTGCTCCACCTGTTTCAGCACTTGTTGAGGTAATGTTGGTAGCCGTATCCGTAACCACAGATGCCAGTCCCCCGATACGTACAAAAGTAACATCTTCTCCATAGCTCAGGCCTACACTATTACGGGCATAAGCCCGCACATGATAGGTTGTGTCCGCAATAAGTCCGGTAAGGGTACTTGTGTAAACCCCACTTCCTGTTCCGTCGGATGTATGTCGGGAGGCATAGATTGGATCTTCGGTTAGTCCCCAACAAACCCCTCGTTCAGTTATCTCGTCTCTTCCATCATCCGTAATATTTCCACCTCCGGTTCCTGTATTACTGGAAAAAGAAGCAACAGCCAGGGTGGTAACTTTCGGATAATCTAGGGTGGTTAAACTGTCTAAATTTCCATAGGTAACACCTGCTCCATTTATGGCATAAGCTTTTACATAATATTTGGTCCCGGGGATTAAGTCTGTCATGTTTGCATTGAATGTTCCTAACCCGTCATCATACGAAGGCATATTTTCAGTTGTCTTTGTCGTTAACGAGATATCCGGATCAGGTAAGGTATCCCAGCAAATACCACGAACAGTTACCGGCGAATATCCAATGTCGGTTATTTCCCCACCACTTACGGCACTGAAACCGGTAATGTAGGTTGGGGAATTGGTGGTAATGGTTACTGCTGTTGCTGTAATAAAACTGGTCTCAGCGCTATAGCCATAACCGGCAATGTTTCGGGCATAAGCTTTCACATAATAAGTAACACCTTCCTGTAAGGTATCAATAAGTGTAGTAAAATCACATTCATCCAAATCTTCCGTTTTATCCGAAGCCACATAGTGGAGATTAGTTGTGTCAGCCTTAGTCCACCAACAGGCCCCGACTTCCAAAACAGGTGCACCTCCATTATTTTTTACAGAAGCTTCTACTTCTCCTGAACTTCCGGTAATGTTACTAACCGTAATACTGTGTTTTAACTCCGGAGGTACTGGCGGAGGGGTTGTTAATATTATTAGATTTCCGAATGCCGTCCCTTTTATATTTATGGCATAAGCCCTGACGTAATAAGTTGTATTTCCCAATAAATGAGTTAAGGTGCTGGGGAATTCCCCCACGCCGGATCCATCATCGGAAATAGATGGTTCGTTGCCATCAACGATCGGGTCGCCCAAAACGCTCCACCATATTCCCCGGCGGGTAATAGATGCCCCTCCATTTGCTGTAATATCGCCTCCACTTTCAGCGGTCATACTTTGTATATTAGATGCAGGAAGGGTTATAATCGTTGGTTTTACAATCGGAGAATCAAAAACGACATCCTGACCATAAGTAATTCCTTCATTGTTCACAATAAATGCTCGTACATGGTAAGTTGTGTTGGGGAGCAAGTCGGTCATTGTAATCGAAAAAGTCCCCGGGAAGTTTAAAGGACTCGTTTTAACCACTTTTGTGGGCATGGTGGTATCCGGATTGGCGACTACTCCCCAGCATATTCCATAGCTAGTAACCGCCGAATTTCCCTGGCTAAGCACTTCTCCTCCGCTTTTTGCTTCATACCCGGTAGAGTCAGTTACCTCTAGCGTGTAAACAACCGGTCCACAATAAACATCCTGCCAGTCAGTTCCGTTATGGAAACGAAATGCTTTTGTTTTTGTGCTAATATAAATGGCCCCTTCCCCGGCAGGAAGCGGATCGTCGGCCAACACCGGAAAATCGTTGGCCCCGGAAGACGAAGACCCGCCATGGAATCCGCTCCTGTTATTAAAAGCATTTCCATTTGAATTTTTCATCGAATTCCATTTGCTTCCATCAAAGACCATTAATTTTTTTTCTTTTCCTGAAAAATAAACCGTTCCGGAACTGGGATTGCCAGGTTCGGCATAAATAGCTGCCAATACCGGGATGCCATCTATTACCGAGAATTGTTGCAATCCACCAGAAAAGGAACCTCCCGAATTACAGAAATCGACCCACGTACTTCCGGTGTAAAAAAGCGGGGTACCAACACCAGCATCATAAACCAGCATGCCCGCAATTGGGGTTCCTATGTTGGTAGCATCAGCATATATGGGCAGATATGGAATTCCATTTTGAATACGAAAATAGGATTGTCCATACAAAGACGGGCCGATGAGACAAAATGTGAAAAATATAAAAGAAGCTAACAAGCTGTGTTTTTTTATTCTACAGGCATGAACCCGAAATAAAAAAGAGATTTCTTTTCCTTTGTTATATTTTCTTTTTTTTTGTAAGAAGCTATTGGTATATTTTTTTAGAAATTCGAACATTTAATCCCTTTGTATTAATTTATTTACAAAAACCGACAAAGAACATCGACGCTCACTGTCAGGATATAATCTCAAAAAAACAAAACGATGTGTTGTTGCTTTTTTAATTCTCGCTTTTCTTTTCTAAGTTTTCAAGCCGTTTCAGAATCTCTTTGTCCCTTCTTTTTAATTCTTCTATCTCCGACTGTTGCTTTTCTATTTTTGCTTGTTGTTCTTTTATTGCCTGGAGTAATACCCCGGTTAATTGTGTATAATCAACTTTTAAATAACCATTATTTCCCTGTGTTACCATCGATGGAAATACCGGCTGTAATTCCTGGGCAATAAGCCCTATTTTAGGGCCCGAAGCATATTTCTTCTGATCTTTATATTCGAACTGAACACCACGAAGTTGAGCAATTTTAGCAAGAACATTTGTTAGTGTTTCAATCTTTGTTTTTAATCGTCTGTCTGATGGCGTATAGAAATCGCCATTAACCGTAACATCTTGTCCAAAAGTTGCATTGCCATCCGTATCGAAAGTCAGACCTTTGCCACTTCCTCCATCGTTACTGATTGCATAGGTGCCCATTTTCAATGCCTCTGTTGCTGTATGATTTCCGAGATTATCGCCAGCCGAAACTTCTTGCCAGGCAGAGCCGTTATACACATAAAACACACTATCTTTTGTATTGTAAAAAACATCGCCAATATCTGCACTTGAAGGATTAGTATCTCCTGAAGGAGTAGAACCTCCTGTTGATATTTCCTGCCAATTAGTGCCATCATAAACATAAAACTTACTATCACTCGTATTATAAAAGACATCACCGGCTTTAGCTGTTGTTGGATTTGTTGAACCGGATGAATCGCCTATTGTTATTTCCTGCCAAGAACTTCCATCGTATACATAAAACTTACTGTTACTTGTATTGTAAAATACATCACCGGCTTCGGCAGTTGTAGGGGGTGTCGCACCAGAGGATGAACCACTGATTGCAACCTCAACCCAACTGCTTCCATTGTAAACATAGAACTTACCATCAGCTGTGTTATAAAAGACATCGCCAGCATTGGCACTCGTTGGGTTTGTTGTACCCGAAGCAGAGCCTGTTACCATTTTTTGCCAGTTACTACCATCATATATATAAAATAAAGCGTCAGACGTATTGTAAAAAATGTCCCCTGTCTTTCCATTTGTAGGAGCCGAAGCATCACTTGTAATTGTTGGTACTGTTGTTATTTCTGTCCAGCTACTACCATCATAAACATAAAATTTATTATCCGTCAGACTATAAGAAACTTCACCTTTGGTGCCGGTAGAAGATAAGCCCAGACTTACGGGTGTTAAGCTTGATTCAAGACTTGCCGTAGAGATTGTTTTTCCCTGGTCGGCAGCAGGAACTTCAAAAGGAGTATCATAGATCCAGCCACCAGCTGCAGGTAAAAACATATAGGCTCGGGTATCCAGTCCGTTCGTATTATCTCCGTCGTAATCGTATACAATAAAAAGCATTCCCCGTTTTAGGTATTGGACGTCAATTTTTAGCAAATCGTTGTACGAGTCCACCTGCATACATCCTCCGTACATGTCGTTCACGTCAATGATTCCCCATGTATCTCCCGGGGTGATCATGTCCGGCATTTTTACCTGTGCCTTTCCATAGAAACAAATCAAGGAAAAAACAAATGATACGAATAGTAGGCGCCAGTATTTTTTATTTTTCCCCGGTTTTTTATTCCTATTGCAAGAAAGCTGCCTTATTTTATTTTTTGTTATCCTTTTCATAAGTAAGCCTCCATTAATTCGATAATTTTACTTTAATAGAACCTCCTGCTGCTGTTGAGGCTTTATATATACACACCCAATACCAAGAAGCATCTCCTCCTCCTGGAGGAGTTATGTTTACATAATAAGTATTCGTATTTGTATTCGTATACCATGTTCCGGCAGCTTCGTAATATGCTGTTTGTGAAAAAGAAGAAGGTTTTGATGCTGATGCAGCGGTATAAGTAGGAACTGCCCATGCAAAGAATCCTGAACTTCCTGTGTTATTGCTGTAAGAAACACCAGAACTATTATAATAAGTAGTTGTTTTTAATGAACTGTTGGCCAAAGCTTCTATTTGTGCTTCGGTGGGTTCAACATCTGATGACAGGAACCCGCAATAGAAGCGGTCTTTTAGTTGATAATAGGAACTATATTTAGTCGTTGAAGCATCATTGGCCACATCTCCTGTAGCTGTTGCTCCAACCCGAAATGCCGAGCTGGTTGCTGTATTCGGAACCGTAATTGCTTCACTGCCAGAAGTTGCTTTTGTTGCTGTTACATCAGAAGGTTTATAGGTTCCTGAAAAAGCGATATCAGCTTCCGTATCATCATTAAAAACCAATGTCCATACGGCATAATAACTTAAATCAGAGCCGGTTCGTTCTATCAGATAAGGATTCGACGATGTTCCTCCTCCTTCCGAAGGTTGCAATTTACTACCTCCACTTGTAGTCGAAATATTCACACTTTGTACGCTAACTCCTTGTGCCTTTATAAAAGAAAGATTCAAATCAAGTTTAACAATGTTTGACGCTTCATCCGTTACCTTAATTGTAGCCTTACCACTTACATTCTTATCCACATCAGGAGAAAAATTACCGGGAATAAGAGAAAAATTTCCTGATAACGGATTTGATAGCGAATTTTCAGCGTTGGAGCCCATGCTTGTTCCATTAAAGGACAAGTCCACTGTTTTAATTTTTGTATCGGTACTGGCATCCAGTACACTGCGGTTGGTTATTTCATAGTTAAAGGTCAGGTTGGCTGCTGTATCCCATGTGCAGTAAGGAATGGTAATTGTTCCGATATAATCGTTTACAACTTTTTGTGCATCTTCTGTTTGGTAAGAATATTTGCCGGAGTTGGTATTCCCGTTATAATTAAACGAAGTTACCATTGGCGATGATACCGGATAAAACACCTTTTGCAAAAAATCGGTTACGGTTGAAGTTCCCGGCGTAAGTCCGGTTACCCCATCCCACCCAGGTCGGGTAATAGAACGTTGCCCGTCGAATGTTGATGATGCCGAAACATTTTCAACATAACCTACCGTTGCTATTGTCTGGTTGCCTGCTGCCGAGTCAATAACCTCTCCTTTTTTAGCCACTGCGGTTAACGTATCTCCCCCCATTACCATACGGTTTATATCGAATGCAGCGTCTTTGCCGCCCCAGGCATTCCATGCTGTATCTGCTTCAAAGTTTCCGGAACTGGTAAAACTGGTATCCGCCACAAAAAAATTTCCATTGTAAAAAACTGCATCTCCAGAAGAATATATATGCCCCGATTGCCATTCTTTTACAACCAATATTTCTAACCATTCATCGCTCCCCTGATATTCAAAATATCTGATTTTATTATTATTGGCTGCATCTGCAATAGAAACAACCATTCCACTATCACGCTTAAATGTTGGCACCTCCTGATTTATTTCAACAGCGGGGTCAGTTGACAAGTTAATTGTTCCAACCGACTGTAAACCACCTTTTATATCGGTCGACAAAACAACCGGTAATTCTACCCATGGATGCATTTTTAATGTTCCGGTCACTCGTGTCTCCTGAGCTATTAAATTGTTCGAAACAACAAACAGTACAAGTAGAAAAATTGCACCGAGCATGTTCTTTCCGGTTCGACAAGAACTAAAAAATGCAAACAACCTTATTTTTTCGAGAAAGTAGAATTGTTTCATAGTGTTTTAATTTTGAGTAATAAGGCTTACTGTTCTATCGGGCGTTGTTTTAAACACCCACACCTGATAATCGACAGTCCCGGTAGACGCAGAAGGAATTATACGTTTTTGAAACCCATCAAATACCGCATACGTTTCACTATCATATTGATAAAAGAAATCAGGTAAATCCCAGGCAGCAGGATAAGCAATCCAGGTATATCCCGACTGACTTAAATCGCAAACTTTTTGAGGGATAGCAGTTAATAATCCTAAATTATTTGCCGCAGAAACCGTTGACCATGTTAACGCTAAAAATCCAGCAGCATCGGCAACAGTTCCTTGATATAAATTACCGGGAACTTTAAGCGAAGCAATTGCATTATCGACATATCCTTTAGTAGCAGCCGTTGATGCGGCATCATTTTTCCCCGGAGTTTTCAGATTTAAAATCCGGTATACATTTGTTGAATCACCCATCTCAATATCGGCAGTTGCTGCGCCAAATCCACTTATGGGGATATTCGCTTTATCAAGCTTAGCATTGGTAATTGCACTATCGGCAATCGATAAAGAAACATCTGCAAATGTTGCATTTGCGCCACCTGTTACATCTAAATCGGTTGAGGAAATTGTTCCTCCGGCAATTGCAGAAGCATCTACCTCTAAAGCGCCAGTTGTATTTTGTGTTAAACCGGTTCCGGCAATATCGGCATTAATCTTTGCAGCAGTTACTGCATCATCGGCAATCGATAAAGAGACATCAGCTAATGTTGCATTAGAACCGCCTGTTACATCCAAATCGGTTGATGAAAGTGTACCACCGACAATTGCAGAAGCATCTACATCCAAGGCTCCGGTTGTATTTTGTGTTAAACCGGTTCCGGCTACATCGGCATTGATTTTTGCGGCTGTTACTGCATCATCGGTAATAGTCAATGCCCCCATATTAGACAAAGTTGCATCACCAGATACTGCAACCTCTTTTGCTTTTCCGGATACTCCACCAACAAGAATTTTGCTATCGGCAAGATCTAAATTCGATGATGTTGCCGTTTCTTGATCAACATAATTTTTTGTTGCTGCGTCGGTTGAAACAACAGGGTCTGCTAAATAATTTATTTGGTATTGAGTTACCGCATCTCCCAGTGCAATATTCGTTTCTGCCATTCCCCAATCGCTAAGCGGAATTGTTGTTTTATCAACAGCACCAGCCTTACCCGCACCATTACCTATAAATAGTTTATCAGTAGGTAAAGCAAGACTAACATCGGGATTTGCCAATAAACTATCAACATATTTTTTATTTACAACATCGGTACTATCTTCGGGAAGAGCAACATTAATCAATTTATTTCCTCCCAAATCGACATTTTCAGTAGCAGCAGCAAATCCGCTTAAAGGAATAGAGTCTTTTACAACTACTTTTGCCATATTGGAAGTATCACCAATTAAGAAAGCACCTTCTTTTAACGAAATTTTTCCCGGTTCTATAATTTTATCGTCCACATACACCTTCGTTACGGCATCTTGTTTGTCAGTAGGGTCTGCAAGGTTAATTATTCGATAATTTGTTGTTCCATCCCCCATTTCTACGTCTTGTGTTGCTACGCCAAAATCACTGAAAGGGATATCAATTTTGTTTACAGCCCCCGCGTGATTAGTTGCATTTCCAAGCAACATCATATCAAAAGGCAATACAATATTAATTGGATTAATATTTTTATTATCTACATAATCTTTATTCACCGCATCATCGGCATCAGTAGGAGTTGCAACATTAATAAGTCTCAATCCATTCATTGAAAGATCGGAAACAGGAACGCCAAAACTACTTAATGCAATACTACTCTGCAGCACTCCTTTTGCCTTATTATTACTATTACCCACGAACATATAGTCCGATTTTAGTGATAGATAACTGTCGGGATTAGCAAATAAAACATCAACATAAGCTTTATTTGCCGCATCATTATCGCTGGTTGGTGTTTTCAGGTTTGTTATTTTGTAGTTTTTAGTGCCATTTCCCATACTTACATCCGCTTTGGCATCACCAAAACCACTTAACGGAATATTAGCTTTATCTAGTTTCACATCGGTTACAGCATCATCTTCAATCGTTAGTTTTCCGGTATTATCAATAGTTGCATCGCCCGACATTTCGACAGAAACAGCAACATCGGTACTATTTCCGACAAAAATATGCCCTTCGTCCAAATCATTTCCAACAGGTATCCAGGCAGCGCCATTATATACATAAAGCTGATTTTCGGAAGTATTGAAGAATAAATGACCAGATGTGCCTGTTGTCGGATTTAGTATGCCAGTAGGCGTAGAACCATCAAGCGAAACCTCTTCCCATTCGTTATTTACATCATAAAAATATAATATATTTTCATTGGTATTGTAAAAGAAATCGCCAACATCAGCAGAACTAGGAAAAGAAGTTCCGGTACTTACACTGGATCCACCACCACTTATTTGCAACCACTTACTAGCATCCGACATCATATACAAAGTACTATCGGTTGTATTACAAAAAACATCGCCATAAGTAGACATTTCAGGCAAAGAAGAAACTGTTGGTATTTCAATCCATTGTGTTCCATCGGAATAGTAACATTTCCCTGAAAAGAATAAGCTAACCATGCTTCCTTTACTTTGTACGCTAACTGTTGAAATATCAGAACTAAATACAACAGAAGGAGATGTTGATAATTCTGTCCATTCAGAACCGTCCAATTGATAATAAGTACCAGATACACTTATTATATCTCCCGAACTATATGAACTTGTAGGTAAAGATGTTCCTGAGGAATAAAGAGGCAAATCAGAATTAATTTTTAGTGTTGTTGAATTTAACGATGTAGCTAACGTTGCATCACTAACACCAGAAGTAGCCAATGAATAATCATGTGAAGTAGGTCTGTAAATAATTGCAACCCCTTGTGTCACACTGCTTGTATTATTTAATGCGTCTGCCTGTACAATAAGCAAACTTCCAGAAACAGAATATATCTTAGTTATTTCATAAGTAATTCCATCGACATTTAAAAATTCATCACCAACAGCAACATCTGTAGCTTTATATTCATTTTGAGTATTGGAGAAATTACCCTTTATCATCCATTTCGTTGCATCATTCGAATCAATTTCACCTCCTATTATTGAATACATTCCATTCATCTGTTTTTCAGTTTGTCCCATTGTTAGAATGGACAAAAAACTAAAAACTAAAATAAATAAATATGAGTATATATTTTTCATCTGTCTAAATTTTTATGCGCCCCATTTTTAGGGTAAGGAAGACATCAGCAATGCATATATGTGCCTCAGTTAGAATCTCAGTCATGAGCGATTTCTCCTGTTTACAAAAAGAACATTTACTAAAATAGCATATGTAACATTTCTTTATCATTAATCCTATATGTAATATATTTTCTCATCATAATTATCTAAAACTAGAAAGTAATACAAATAGCAAAACCAGCCGTTGGTGTTGCAGTTCCAACTTGAGAATCTGTAATAGATATACTAACCATTCCTTCGTCAATTTGAGAAACAAGACTACTAACACTCTCTACACTCGTTCTGTAATAGGTAGTAGTTCCGCTTGCTGGTAACGTAGAACTTAATACCCACCCATAAATAAAAGGTAAATGTATATCATAAACAGAATTATTAAACCTTTTATCTGCATCATATATATCAACAGTATATCCAGAAGTGAACATTGTTATATAGCTAGAAGTTGACGGGATAATTATTTGAAGACTTATTAAAATTACTCCCGAAGGGATTACAATTGAATACCCCGGTTGACTCAGATAAGTAGCCGTTGCGCCCAAGGTATATTCTATTTTGTCTAAATCACCCCATCCCTTCGCAATAACGCTATAGTCTCCACCTTCATAAGTTTTAACTAGAAGAGTAGGTGCACCTCCCGAAGAAGAAGCCGTTTTCCAAGTAGCGGCAGTACCTGCCGAATTTACGGTAAGTACTTTGCCTGCATCTGAAGAACTCCCTGAAAAATTTTCAATACTGTCTAACTGAATTTTATCGTCTGCCACCATAAGCCCTGCGGCAGATTGTGTTGCACCAGGAATATCTGTATCATCTCCGGTACTTGACGTAACAGTACCTTTATCAACAGCTGTTGTATAGCCTAAATCGGTAGTACCTCCTCCACTACTTGCTGTTGTCCATTCAAACCCTCCGGAACCATCCGAAGTTAATACTTGTCCGGAAGTTCCACTTGTTGTAAGACCCGATAAATTTGATTCAGTAATAGTATTGGTTGCAATATTTCCGGATTCTACAACTCCACTACCTAACGTGGTAGTAATAGCACTAGTACCCGAACCAGTTACATCTCCAGAAAGAGTTATTGTTGAATTAGAAGGAGTTATCCAATTAAATTCTCCATTTCCGGTTGAGGCAAGCACTTGTCCACTTGTTCCATTAGCAGATATCCCTGCTAATTTCACAGGAGTTACTGCCTCACTTTTAATATTTCCGGTTCCAACAATATTGCTACTAAGTGTTGTTTGTATATCAGTAGTTCCTGTAGTTCCCGAGCCACTTACGGCACCAGCAATACTTACTGTCTGTGCTGCCGGAGTCGTCCAATTTGCAGCATCACCACTTGAATTTACAGTAAGCACTTTTCCGGCATCGGAAGTATTTCCTGAAAAATCTTCGATATTATCTAACTGTGTTTTATCGGCAGCCGACATAAGACCTGCATCCGAAGTAGTTGCTCCCGGAATATCAGTATCATTTCCGGAAGAAGAAGTTACAGTACCTTTAGTAGCAGCTGCTGTATAGTCCAAATCAGTAGCACCTCCGCTTACTGTTCCCCATGTAAAGCCACCGCTTCCGTTCGAAAATAATACATTAGAAGAACTAGAAGAACTACTTGTTATACCTTCTAGATTAGTATCTGAAATTGTTTGATCTGCAATTTTAGCTCCAGTTACATTGCCATCTTTTATTTTTGCAGTAGTTATTTTTTCGTCGCCAATTGTTGTTGAAATACTTCCGGAAACCAAAGATCCGGTAACTTCTCCGGTTAAGGAAATTGATGAAGTAGAAGGCGTTTCCCATCCCGGAATACCGTTAGACTTAATCGTAAGCACATCTCCCTGCGAAGCTGAAGAATAATCAGGAGCTCTATCGTCTACATAATCAGTTATAGCACCGACAGAAGGATAATAAGTCGTACTACTTGAATTAGAGGATGTAATACTGGTAACTTTGTTCGAAGCATCTTCTTTGCCTGTTATTCTTGCATCAACACGGGCATCGGTATAATACAGATTAGTTGTACCTTCAGTAACCTGATCGGTAGTATAACTTCTCGATCCGGATATTCCTGTCCAACTTGTACCATCCGACAAAATCCAGTCGCCGACCTCAAGACTAATATTCCCTGTGCTAGAAGAGGTTGTTCCCTGTGATGACGCTATATAATAATATCCACTATTAGAAGATGCTGCTGCAGGTAAGGTCGGATTATCATTTGCAACATCATAAGCCCCCATAAACGTAACATCTGACAACGATATATATTTTGAATCAATTTTTCCTTGAGCATTTAACGGCACAACTCCTAAATCTTTTCCTTTTTCCGACGTATCTATTTTTGCATCTAAAGAAGTTTGCAAAGCAGTAATAAGAGAGGTTATTCCTAAATTATCACGAGCAGTAGAAGCAGTTCCGGCACCGGTACCTCCGCTTGCAATAGGAACTTTCCCTTTCATATTTGTTGCATCTACTGTTCCAGAAATACTTGTTGCAGTAATATTTACTGCTTCAAGGTCTCCTGTTGTTGTTATATTTCCATCAGCAGTTATTGCTCCGGTTGTAGTTATTGCATCAGGCGTAATTGTTCCTAATTCAAGGGTTATATCAGGAGTTGTTTGTGGATTACTAACAGAAGCTGAGATTCCGTCATTTCCGGTAACCGAAACTTTGGTTACAGTACCAGTTCCTAATCCGGAAACCGATAAAGTTCCATCACTTGTAATTGACAAATTCGAACCGACTTTTACTCCCCCTAGAGTAGAAGATGAAGCTACAGGCAAAGTATAATCCGAAAGTCCGTCTAATTTTGTTTTATCGGCAGCAGTCATTAACCCAATGGAAGAAGTTGTTGCTGCGTCAAACGTCACAGTTGTACTTGAAATTCCCTGTGATAATGTCAAAGCAGAACTTGATTTAGAAAGCGTTAGGTCAGAAGCAACCGATAGTTCGCCGGAAGTATTCATTGAAAGACCGGAGCCAATAGAAATCTCTTCCGGACTTCCTGCCGATGCTGAATTCCTTCCCAATAAAGAATTAGCAGATATACTCTCTATTTTAGAAAGCGTAACGCCTTCATCTTTTAAATCTAATGGAGAAGAAGAACCTCCATCACCGGTTAATGCTGTTGACGTTGTTATTGTTGTTAATGCATCTTGCCATTCGGTACCAGTACCTGCACTGTTAATCGTTAATACCTTACCACTTCCACTTGATGGTAAATCAGGAACCTTTTCATCTACGTAATTCTTTGTCGCAGCATCTTGTGCATCTGAAGGATCTAGCAAATCAATTATTTGCTGACTTCCTAAATCAAGAGAACCGGTTGCAGCTCCAAATTTATTTACAGCAATTGTACTTGTAGCAGAAGCTTCTGCGTTTCCACTGGAGTTCCCTACATAAATCATTCCGGAACCTAAAGCTAAACTTGAAGCATCAGCACTTACTTTAATAGTATCTGAGACATCAAACCAAGAGAATGTTCCATCACCATTTGCCCTTAGTACATTTATTGCAGTATTACTTGCACCATCATCTAAGGCGCCACTACTTCCTTGCAAATTAGAAGCGGTAATCACACCATCAGCTAACGATGTTTTTAACGAACCGGCAGTATTAGTTACAGCTCCGGTTAAAGCAGGGAAACGACCTGCAGCTAAAGTTCCGGTAGCGTTTGATCCCGATAAATCTACCTGATTGGCAGTAATTGTCTGGCCGCTTATCGTCAGGTAACTTTCTCCGCTTCCGTCTAATGTTACATCTCCTGTATTATTCCCCGAGGTATTTGTTAAAGTCGTTAATTGAGCATCGGTTACATATTTTCGATCGGTTGATTCGGCAATATCGGCAGTTGTTGCGTCAGTACCTGCCGTAACCAAACCATTACTGTCGTAAGTTATTTTTGTTTTTGTAGCTCCGGTTATCGGGCTGTTCGCATCTATTTTAGCTCCTAACTTATTTGTAACAAAAGTATTAATCTGATCGCCGGTTGCCAATGCAGTTCCTCCGGAAGTAACGGTTCCAGTGACAATACTAAGTGCCGGAGTTGAGGTTCCGTTTAAAATCGTTAACTGGTTGGTTGTTGCTGACGATACTTGAGTTACTGTTCCGGTTCCGGAAACGGATAATGTTCCATCGCTTGTAATTGATAAATTTGAACCAACTTTAACTCCCCCTAAACTAGAAGACGAAGCTGTTGGCAATGTATAAGAGTTTTGAGCATCCTGCCATTCAGTACCTGTTCCTGCACTATTAATTGTCAGTACTTTACCACTACCACTCGATGGTAAATCAGGAACTTTTTCATCTACATAATTTCGGGTTGCAGCATCCTGGGCAGCAGAAGGATCTGTCAGATTCTTAATTTGATTACTTCCCAGGTCTAGGTTTCCCGTTGCCGCAGCAAATCCACTTAACGGAATTGTGTTTTTTAATGTTGATTCGGCTTTTCCACTAGTGTTTCCGACTAGAAATTGGCCGTCCGGGAGCGAAATAGAGGAAGCATCGGTAGGAACTCCGGAAGAAATATCCAACCAGGAGAAAGTACCGTCTGCATTTGACTGTAATACATATCCACTACCTCCATTTCCCAAGGCTCCGCTACTTCCTTTTAAATTTGATGTTCCAATTGCATTTTCAGAAACTGTTTCAGCTAAGTCGACTTTTCCGTTGTCATCGGTATCATAAACCGTTTTTTCCATATCGCCACTACCGCTACCGCCTATTTCGTGCCATTTTCCATCATCGCCATACACATAATAAGTATTAGTAGTGGTATTATAATAGGTTTTCCCTTCTTTCCCGGAACCATCGGTTGGCGTTGTAGTTCCTGTTTCTACCCCATTTAGTTTTACCCAATCGTTACCATTATAGTAATAAAGATTAGTATCACTTGTGTTGTAATACACATCTCCGGCAGAAGGATTACTTGGAGCTGACGGAGAAGAGGAAACACTCGCGCCGTCAATCCATTTAAAACTGCCACTTCCATCGGATGCCAACACTTTTCCATCGCTTCCGTTAGCCGTAATTCCTGCAATTTTTAAAGGCGTAATTGCCCCGTCATCAACTGTTTCAGCTAAGTCAACTTTTCCGTTGTCATCGGTATCATAAACCGCTTTTTCCATGTCGCCGCTACCGCTACTGCTACCGCCTATCTCGTGCCATGTTCCATCACTTCCATAAACATAACAGGTATTGGATGTTGTATTATAATAAATATCCCCGGCAGACGGATTGGTAGGTTGTGTGGTAGGTATATTTCCCGAGCTTGATCCTGTGCTCGGATCTGTCCATTGAAACTGTCCGTTTCCGTTGGAAGAAAGGACTTGTCCATTATTCCCATTTTGGGTTATTCCTTTTAATTTTAGAGGTGTAACGATTTGCGATGCAAGGTCATCCGTAATAATTGTGCCATCAATAATATTAGCCGAACCTACTACATCACTTCCCAGCGTTGTATTTATCGTATCTGTACCCCAACCGGTTACTGCACCCTTTAAGGTTATCTCCGAATTCTCAGGGTCTTTCCAGTCGGGGTTTCCATTGCCGTCAACCGTTAGGATTTTTCCTGTTTCGTTGGTACTGGATGTCGGCATTTTTGCATCCACATAATTTTTAATGGCACTAACCGAAGGATATTTTATGGTAGAGTTGGCATCTGTAGTAATATCATTACTTTTATTGGCTTTATCTTCTTTGGCCTTTACGGTTGAATCAGTTGCTACCCGTTCATGGGTAAAATACAGATTATTTCCTTCTTTTACTAAATCAGTAGTATAGTCTCCATAAGCAGCAGTAATAGCCCCTGTTCTTCCAAAAACAGAGGGAACACCACTTCCTCTTGATATTTTTGACCAACTATTTCCATCCGATAAAATCCAATCGCCAATTTCAAGCGTTATACTTCCGCTACCGGTCGACACGGTTCCGGCAGTAGAGGCGATATAATAATAACCAGTATTTCCGGAAGCTGTTGGCAGGGAAGGGGTATTCGTAGCCACATCATAAGCCCCCATAAACGTAACACCACCAACAACAGATGCCGGTAAATATTTGGGGTCAATCAGGCTATTGGCATTTAAGGGAACTACCCCGGATGGAGCACCTTTTTCAACCGTATCGATTTTGGAATCCAGGGCAAGCTGGGTGGCTGTACTAATAGGTTTATCCAAATCGCTAGTGTTGTCAACATTTCCCAATCCTAAATTATTTAGCGCACCATTTACCGAAGTTGCACCGGTACCGCCATTGGTAATCCGAACGACACCTGTTACATTTCCTGCAGTTGCAACATTTCCATATACATTGGTAGCATAAATATCGCCGGAAGCACTAATGTTTTGAGCAGCAATAGTTCCGGTAGAAATAGAATTTGGAGAAATATCGCCTAATTTGAGTGTTATTTTGGGAGTTGTATACGGGTCGGTAACCACACCCGAAATACCATTTTTATCAACCACCGAAACTTCAGTTACGGTTCCACCTCCGGTATTGGTTACCGATAAGGTTCCATCCGAAGCAATTGCTAGGTTCGAGCCAACTTTAATACCACCAAGAGTAGTAGCAGTGGCTGCTGGTAAAGTATAAGAATTTGCCCCACTGGCAATGCCATCTAATTTTTGTTTATCAGATGCAGACAGTAGTCCGGCAATAGAATTCGTAGCGGAGGGAATAGTTGCATTGGTTCCGGTACTCGAGATTATAGTTCCCTGGCCGGCATCTCCCAAGTATGCTAGGTTGGTGGAATCACTTCCGCTACCACCTCCGGTTGACCAAATAAATCCTCCTGTCCCGTCAGAAGTAAGAACATTACCAGCTTTTCCAAAGCTTGTTATACCCGATAAATTACTAGGAGCAACTGCTCCCTTTCCTAAATAATAAGAAGTAACAGCATTCGGAGCCAAATCAATATTCATTGCAGATAATACAGTTCCTGTTCCGTTTATTATATCAAGTGTACCAGACGGAGAAGTAACGTCCTGTCCCTGAACAGCAACACCTGTTGCATTTAGGGTTGTTCCACTCATTGAAAGTCCTCGTCCCAAAGCTATTTCACCAATAGTTGTTGTTATTGCAGAACTCCCCAGCAGACGGCTCATGCCGGTTGCATTCTGTAATTTGGGATAGGTTACAGCATTCTCCGCTATTTCATTAGCCTTAACTGCCTTATCTGCAATCTTATCATTGGTTACAGCATTGTTTTCAATTTTATTTTCGGTGATTGCCCGATCTGCTATTTTTTCTTCGGTAACCGAACTATTTAGTAATTTATCTGTAGTTATTGCATTATCAGCAATATGTATATTCCGTATTCCACTTGCAGCGACCTCTAAGGGAACCCCAACAACTCCTGTTCCTTTTAGTGACGAATCATGCACAACTGCATTCATCCCTCCTGTTGAAGCGGATACTATTTCACTCTGTATTTCCAATAATGCATCCTGAACATTGGTTGACGATAGTCCTATGGTTGTATTGGGTACAACTGTTATGTTAGAAGCCGATACGCCCTTTAATGATGATAAGTCAATTTCTACCGCGTTACCATTTTGTGTCCCAAGATAAAGCATTCCGGTATTGCTTAATGAGGGTAATAATTTTATATTGCTGCTATTGGCGCCACTTGCTTTCATCCATTTTGTTCCGGCATATACATACAATACGGAATCTGCCTGGTTAAAAACCATATCCCCGGCATTTCCGGTGCCTGTAGGGGCTGTAGAAACAATCTTTGCACAAGAAGAAGCGATTGACTGCCATGACGTGCCATTCCAATAATAGAAAGTATTCTCTGTATTGTCGAAAACAAGGAGCCCTTGGGCTGAAATGTCGGTTCCATCAAAAATGACATTCCTTTGGCTTGTTGTCATCCGGGGAATCAGTAAACCTTTGCTTTTGGAGTATAGTTCCAGTATGGCTTTTTCGTGAGCCGTGGCTCCGTCTTTTCCGATACTGACTCCTCCTTCCTGGGCAAATGAGGAAATTGCAAGAATGAAAGAAAATATAAATACAAAGTATAACTTATTCATATATATTGATTTAATTACGTTCTACTTATTTTTATGCAGGGGAATGAATAGTTTTTCTCCTACATAAAGACTTTTGTTCTTTTTATTGTTTAAGCGTTGCAAATCAGCTACATTACAGTGGTATTTTTGGGCGATGCGAAATAAATTGTCCTTTGTTTTCACTAAGTGTATCCCCTGGATACCTACCAACAATAACCGATTTTGGGGCATTGAGGTAATTTTATTAATCTGCATCATTAAGCTTTTGTCGTTGTTAAACATAGCTGCTACATCCGAAAGAGATTGTTTTGGTAAGGCTTTATACACATAAAATTCCGGATAAGGCAAGGCTCTTTCGCCGGCACAAACCACAACTCTTCGGTCGTTATTTTTGTTGTTTCTGAGTACTTTTGTACATTCTTCGCCTGCAATAATTGTAACAAAACGATGCGTTCCTGCTGTACCCAACCGACTTTTCAAATATTCTGTAATCCCCATGGCACGCATATACGACAGGTAGGCATTGTATTTTTCTTTTCCTGACTGATCAGCTCCTCCCCATACAACTATATTTCTTATATCCTCCTCAATAATTCGTTTCACCATATTATCCAACATTGTGAAATAGTTACGTTTAATAACAGCCGTATTAAAGTCGAAGTACACGGTTCCCAAATCTCTCGTGTTTTTTCCGCTTGCTTTTATCAGTAAATCATGCCTTGTTATTCTATTGCCAGTAATCGGAACACTATTGAAACGGGGATTTTTTTCGATTTTCTGTTTTTTCGGTATAACCTTAATTGTATCCTTCTTTTGTGGAATAGTATGGACTGGTTGTGCCTTGGGTAATGGCTTTTCTTCTTGTGGTTTAAGAAAAGTGTTCATTGAAATTGTTGAATCGTTATGGATTTCCTCCGGAATTGTATGGTGAGTGCTGTTTATTAATTCCGAAAAACTTTGGTCGGAAGAAAAGAATACGGGATTTCTGTTTTTAATTCCTACACCTTGGAGCTTTTTTTCTTTTATTACCTGGAAACAGAAATCATCTCCGGGGCTATTGGCAAAAATCAGGTTGGTGCGGCAGTCTTTTTTCATGTTGTACAAATAATTATCAAAGCCTCCATAGCCTTCCCATCCATCCGACGAATAGCACAGGCGATTGTCGTAAACAAACGGGAAGAGTTCGTCGAAAGCCGAATTAACCTCACTTCCCATGTTTACAGGTTTTGTCCATTCTTTTCCATTAAAAATACAGTAGTAAATATCCCAGCCTCCCATGCCTCCCAGCATGGTTGAACAGAAATAGAGCCGATTTGTTTTCTGGTCGAAAAAAGGCATAGCGCATGCGTATGCTCTTGAGTTAAAAGGAAAGTCCGGAAATTTATTGCTATTTATTCCAATTTGTTCAGGAGCCCCATTCTCCGGGAGAATCGTATAAAATTCAGTCTTGTCTTTTTGCGATTTATAGAGCGTAACCGTAACTCCTTTATTCCGGTGCTTTGACGGTATTGGAACTTTATTGCTTAGTTTTTCCTGGGAAATAAGACGTACCTGTCCAATATAAGATCGTCTGGATACCTGGTAGGAGAAAACATTATTTTCCGAATTTTCCGGTGTCTTTATTTTTCCCCGCTGATATAATGCATATAGATAGTAGTCGTTGAAAATAAGTCCGTAACAAGGAATGATACCTTGTAGATTCATCTTTTTTATATCAATGTCCGGTATTTTTAATTTTCTGTAAAATGTCCTTGATTTTGCATTTTTTATTAGTTGCCGAATTTCTTTGGAGGTGTTGATAAACGATTTTCCTATCGGGTTGTTTATAACTTCATTTTCTCGGTTGCTCTTTAATAGTGTATAATAATAATCGATAACATCATTTTCGTGAAAGAGGCTTTTGTCTAACAATAGGGCCTTTTTATAATAATCCGATGCTTTTTGGTATAGACCGTATTTTAGCGAAAGCTGCCCTATTGTTTTGAATTGTAATGCTATATCATCTAGGTCAATATTTGGAGATAACTGGCAAACATACTGGTAATCGCCATATCTTAAAATCCGATCTGATTTTTCTCTTCTATTGTTTTGTCCAAATACTGACAAGCTAATGAGCGAAAAGAACAATGTAATGCTATATATTTTTAGTTTTCCCATTACTATCGGTATAAATTTTTAAATGGACTTTCTCTGTGATACCAAAAACCTCGTTGAAAACCTCGCATTATTTTGGGACAATCAATTTTATAAGCAATTGATATTGTGTTAGAATTAAATTGATTTAAGCCGTCTCCAATTCCCAGTTCAAAAGAATAGCCCAATAACAAATTAGAGGAAGCCCAAAAATCGACTGAAAAAGTATGTGCATGATTAAATCTATGACTTGTACTTAACCATACCCTGTCCCTGATCAAGAATCTTGCGGATAAATCAAAAACCGGAGGCACATAAGATGAAGAAACGCCTGGCTCCCCGACATCAATTTTTTCGCAACGATAATATTTTATAACAAGATCAGGCATAAAAAAAACAGATTCGCTGATGTCGTACATTACTCCACCAATAAAATCAAATCCCGGAAGCGACCATTTTTGACTTTTATCTTTGCCAATTACGGTATTCGAACTTAAGCCTGCAAACAGGTACGGATTCGTATAAAATACCCCTAGTTTTATGGCCGGATGAAAGGATTTCCATTTAATGTCATAGTTTAAATAATCATCACTTTGGGCAATGATTTTGTCCTGATTGTATGAGGTTAATTCGCCGCCAACTCCATAGCCTAATGAAAGATAATTATCCCTCGAAATCTTCAGATTATGGGTTAAACAGGCACAGAAAGAACTAACACTCCGAAGTCCTATGTCTTCTTTCAGCAAGGTCAGACCAACTCCTAGTTGGCCAACATGTATTGGCATGAAAAAATTGGCACCCAAAATTCGAGGATGCTCTTCAACCCCGTCCCATTGATTCCGGCTAAAAAGATTAACGGATATGTAATTTTTAAAGGAATTATAAGCAGGGTTCAAATATTCCTGTTTTACTACCGATTGGCTATGCATAAATTCTTGACAATAAGAGTTAGAGCCGATGCAGATAATTATACATACAAATACTATTTTCAAAGAGGTATTATTATTAATCACGTTTTATTTCAATAAAATTTCGAATTTTTTTCACTGCTTCCTCCTGTTGAAGTTTTAATTCATAGAAATAAGTCCCCTGTGGAAAGTTGGAACAATCAAAATTATTATAGTAATTAGGATCGCTAAAAACTTTTTGTCCCCACCTATTATATACCGTTAATTCTACTTTGCTGTATTTCGATATATCCGGTATCTCGAAATAGTTGTCTCCTTCTCCTGAATCATAAATGAAATTAACAAGTTTAAGTTCTTCTTCTGTCGCAACCGTATATATGCCTCCTGTTGATTTCTGTAATCCCAGCAGATACAAGTTTCCTTCGGTGGTAGTACGTCTTTTTTTATAATTGTTGGAATACGAAAGTTCATTGGTGGCATATAAAATAGAGTAAGTAGTACCATTTTTTATGGAGATTGAATCTTTTCCGTCGCAAAGTGATAATCCCGGGTAGAAATCTATATCCGAATTAACTTTCCAGCCTCCAATATCTTCAATTCTAAAAGAAGTATTTTGAAGATCCATTTTCCATTCCTGTGAAATGTTCGGATCATATATAACTTCTATATTAGCATCAGTCGTTGCCTCTTGAATTAAAAAAGGATGAAAATCATTTCCTTCTCCAACCGGGAAGTAATAGGTTTTGTTTGCTGCAATTGTCCTTATAAAAGATCCTTGTATATATGAATTGCTTTCTTTTGTATTATTGAATACCAAAGAATTAGGCAAGTCGTTCTGAAAAAGAAGAGATGCTGTGCCGGTATTAATAATGCCGGATTCTAACGCTAAGGAATCTTCTATTGTTAAATTGCCCTCCAGTAACAAAGTTCCGCCGTTGGTTTTCATTAATACTTTGTTGCAGGTTGTTTCGCAGGAGAGCGTACAATCCGAACTTCCGGAAAAAATGAATTTGCCTTTTCCTGAATTTTGGGAAACGAAAGACAGCTCTGCCGGAAGAGAATTGGCAACCCAAAACTTTCCAGAATTAATGAATTTTCCATCTTCGGTTATACTTACATCACTGGTTACACAAATAGAAGCTCCTGAATCAACCGAAACTGTGGTATTGCTTATTACAACATCACTTTTTTCATCGCCATAAGTATTTGCATGGCAGTTGAAAGTAAACAGGGTAAATACAAAAATATTTATAAAACATATAAATACATGTTTGCTTATGGTTTTGGAATATAGAGGGTTACCACGTTTTCCTGTTGAAGAGTTAAAAAACATACTATTGTGGTATTTTTTTGGTTTACATTCTTTTTTCTACAAAAAACCGAATAAACAAAGATATAAGACCCCTTTCCAAAAAAGGAGGGAACGGTATTGTTTGTGGCGATGAAAAAGCTTTAAGCGGAATATGGTTTGTTGAGGTGGCGATTATTGTGAATAAGGTGGTGTTTTTTCTATATGAAATTAACGGGAGGGGAGGAGCTAAAAGGGATAGGTTTATTGGCTCATTAATTGCACGAATTGGGTTAAGTATTGTAACTCAATTGGCGCAATGTTTTTCCGATAGCTATATTCGGTTTTTACTAATATTTATCAGAAGAGTAAGAGCAGATTCCGTTTTTGTTTTTTAGGTTTAGACATTCTAAAAATAAAAAACGCTTCGGCATCCCTGCCGAAGCGTTTTGTTTATGTTGTTTGCCAATCTTATTTCATTGCGGCGTTGCAGGCTTCAATTAATTTTTTAGCGTTTGCATTTGAAGCGTCAAGCTCTGCAGCTTTTTTTAATACTGCAAGTGCTTCGGAGAATTCTTTTTTCGATTTTCCAACTTCAGTAGTGTAGGCAGCATCTGCTGTTGAGAGGCTTCCTGTATTTACTTTTTCGTTGGCTTTGCTTAGGATATCAGCACCTTTTTTGTACAGTTTATTTCCTTCTTTTACATAAACCTGTGCCAATGCTTTTGTTAATTTTTTATTTCCGGCAAATTTGGCAACACCTTCTTCTAAAGTCGTTTTATATTCGTCATTTTTGCCAAGTTTTTTACAAACTACAGCTTTGTAGTATTGGGCTGTAGCGCCTTTGTAATTTCCGTCAACGGCTGTTGTGAAAAGCGTAAGTGCTTCATTGTAAATTTTACCTTTATACGCTGTAATTCCTGCATTAAACGACAATTGCGCTGCTTTGGCAGGAGATGCTTCTATTGCTTTTTTATAGGTTTCAACGGCTTCGTTATACTTTTTCATTTTTGTATATGCATTGGCCTTGTATTCGTAACATTTTTCAACCTGGACTTTAGCTGCAATGGCTTTGTCGAAATATTGAACAGCTTTTTCATAACTGTCACTATTGTATGCGGCCCACCCAATGTTGAAATTAATGGCGTCAGGAACCTGGACATCGCCCAGATTAGACATTGCTGACTCGTATAATTCCAATGCTTTGGCATATTCTTTGCCTTGCAATGCTTCGTTGCCTTTGGTTATTTTTTCGGCAGCATCCTGTGCATACGAAAATACAGTTATACATCCGGTAACTAATAACAATACTAACTTCTTCATTTTCCCAATTTTTATGTAATTAATTTTAATTTTTTTGAAGAACCTCAAAAATAGTAATTCTATATTAAAATCATAGAAAAGTTTTTATGAAGTCCTATTCCCTATATTTTGTTAACACTTTTTTTTAATAAATCTAAATTTTTTCGGCTTATTGTTTGGGCATTAAGGATTAAACATTTCAGGGTTCCAGAAATCCAGAATGTTTTGAATAATCTGCAAATTGCACATTGCTTCTTCGTTTTCAGGAGCCATTTCTAAAACTTTTGTAAATGCATTTATTGCTTTTCCCCAATTCTGAAGCCTTTGTTCTATTTTGCCTTTTAGTAAATAATACTCTGTTTCATTAACCGGCTCAATGTTTTGAAAAATTTCCCGGGCTTCCAGCACTTTGTCATTATTTAACAACAAACGTACCAAACCTAATTTTTTTTGTTCTTGCATTGTTGAGGTGTTTGAATATTTGTTAATTTTTCGATTGTTTTTGCCAGCTCAAAAGCGGTGCTGTATACCAATTCTGCAGAATTGCTCATTGCTTCTTCAAGCGATACAGGTCCGTTGGTTAAAGAAAAAATTCCGTCGAACACACGCGATGCTTTTATTTCTGTTTTTCCTCCAATGGCAAAGATCGGTTTGTTGTTTGCTTTTGCGGCCTTTGCTACGGCAAACGGGGCTTTATTGTTCAGTGTTTGACTGTCTATTTTTCCTTCACCTGTTAATACAATATCGGCCCATTTTATATGTGTGTCAAAATTTAATTGTTGCAACACAAAATCTGCTCCGGGAACGATTTCTGCATTTGCAAAAGCCATTAGCGGCAGAGCCATTCCGCCGGCAGCACCAGCACCTTTTATGTTACGAAAGTCTTTTCCGGTTTCTTGTTGTAGCAATTTTGCCCAATTTTCCAGTCCGTTTTCCAGTATTTTAACCATTTCGGATGTGGCTCCTTTTTGTGGGCCAAAAACAGATGCGGCACCATCTTTCCCGAGAAGCGGGTTGTCGACGTCGCTAATAATTTTTATCGAAAGGTTTTGAGGAATAGCTGCCGGTTCTATTCTGTATAAGTTTGTTAAGCTTGCGCCGTTTCCTTTTATTGTTTCATTGTTTTTATTGAAAAAGCGAAAGCCAAGTGCTTCCATCATTCCCAATCCGCCATCAACAGTAGCACTTCCTCCTATAGCCATAAATATTTGAGTGCATCCTTTTTGCAGGGCATCTTTTAATAGTTGTCCGGTTCCGTAGGATGTTGCATGCAATGGATTTAAATCGGAGGTATTGCATTGTTTCATTCCCGATGCATCGGCCATTTCGATAATGGCAATATTTCCGGAAATGGCGTATTGCGATTTTATTTTTTTACCAACCGGGCCAATAACTTCCTGCTTTACGATTTGTGCGTTTAATTTGTTTTTGAGAATCTGGCCAGTAAAGTCGCCGCCATCAGCAACCGGTATTTTTCGTATTTCAAAATTGTCGGAACATGTCTGAAATGCTTTTTCTATCGCATCCGAAAAATCAAAAGCATTCAAGCTTCCTTTCATCGAATTTGGTGCGATTAGAATTTTTAATTTCTTGTTCATGAGAAAAATACATTAGAATCCTCCGGCAAAATAACAACAAATTTTATTAGAAACATTCTTAATTATTTTTTCCTCTCGAAACGTCGGTAACTCCGTTTATCGACAATAAACGCTGTGTAAGGAATTCAAGATGTTCAAGATCGGTAACTCCAACCTGTAGCTCTCCTTCGAAATGTCCTTTGTCTGATCGGATGTTGATTCCCTGCAAATGACTGCCAATATCTTTGGATATAACATGAGAAATTTTGCTGATAATTTCGGCATCATCCGATCCTGAAACAAACAGTGTGGTTGTAAATGAATGCCTGTTTACTGTTTTTTTCCATTTTACCTTTATTTCCCGATAGGGGTAGCGGGCTTTCATCTGGGGAACATTTGGACAATCAGCCCGATGTATTTTTATGCCGTTACGGATGGTAACAAAACCAAAGATTTTATCGCCAAATACAGGGTTGCAACATTTTGCCAGTGTATAGTTTATGTTGTTTAGGTTGTTGTCAATCAGTAGGTAATCGTCGCTGTTGTCGTACGAGAAATTTTTTGTTTGCCTGGCCGGTAATAATTCTTCTACTGTTTTTTTTGTGCTTCCTTCTGTTTCTTCTTTTTCGGCAAACAATGCTTTTATACCGGGAGGATCAATTTTCCCGATTGCAATGTCGTAATAGAAATCAACAGCAAGTTTGTAATTAAAATGTTTTAAGATTTTTCGGATTGCGTCATCATTCAAATCCAGTTTCCAGTTTTTAAATTTACGCATTATTGTTTCGCGTCCTTCGGCTGCCCTGCGATTGCGCTCGGCATTTAAACTTGCCTTTACCCGGTTTCTGGCTTTCGAGGTTACCACAAATTCTAGCCAGTCGGCTTTTGGTTTTTGGCTGTTTGATGTGTCAATTGCTATTTGATCGCCATTTTTTAGCCGGTATTTCAGGGTAACTTTTCTGCCGTTAACCATTCCGCCAACGCAGGTGTCGCCCAGTTTTGAGTGTATTTCGTAGGCAAAATCAAGCAAAGTCGCTCCACCTGGCAGTCTTCTTAAATCGCCTTTGGGTGTGAAAACAAAAATTTCGTCGCTGTAAACATTGGTTCTGAAGTGGTCGATAAAATCTACTACATTCATTTCCGGTTTTTCAAGAATATCGCGTATTCCGGCCAGCCACGAATCAAATCCTGAAGCTTTCCCTCCTTTGTATTTCCAGTGCGCAGCCAGTCCTTTTTCTGCTATTTCATCCATACGGCGGGTACGAATTTGTATTTCAACCCATTTGTTGTTAGGGCCCATAACCGTTGTGTGTAACGATTCGTAGCCATTTGATTTGGGAATGCTTATCCAGTCGCGAAGTCGGTTGGGATTGGTTTGGTATTCTTCGGTAACAATAGAATAGGCCATCCAGCAGTCAGATTTTTCATTTTCAGGTGCTGAATCAAGAATAACCCGTATGGCAAAAAGATCCATTACTTCGTCGAATGAAACCTTTTTCTTTGTCATTTTATTATGAATGGACGAGATTGATTTTGTTCTGGCTTTCATTGAGAAGGTCATACCTCGTTTTTTCAGTTTCGCTTCAATTGGTTTAACAAATTCAGCAACAAAATTTGTCCGTTCGGTTTCGGTTTCCTGCAGGCGTTTTTCAATATAGTTGTATTTCTCGGGATGCAGAAAATGCAGGCGAATATCCAGCATTTCGGAGTTAATGTTGTATAGTCCCAAACGATGTGCTAGGGGGGCATAGAGGTACAGGGTTTCGTTCAGTAACTTTTCCCTTCGTGTTGGAGCGTATAAATGCAATGTGCGTATTACCTGCAGGCGGTCGGCGATTTTTACTAATACAACGCGTACGTCTCCGGCAAGAGCCAGCATAAGACTCCGGTAATTCTCGGCATGTAAATCAACCGTGTCGGTGCCAAGAGCATTTATTTTTGACATGCCGTTGAGAATGGAAAGAATATTGGCTCCAAAGCGGGCGTTGATTTCCTCGTCAGTTGCTTTTTCTTTTAACCCGGCATAGCGGACGTTGTGTAGCAATGCTGCAATTACCGAATCCGGTTCAAGCCCGATTTCCATCGCAACAATAGAGGCCACATCAAGCGAATGGGTAAGGATGAATTCGCCATGAGGATATTTTTGTTCTTCGAATCTGTCTTTTATAAACTCAAATGCATTTTCGAGTTTTAACGTAGCGGCATCGTCCCAGGTGAGCTGGCAGAATTCTTTCAGTTGTTCGTAAAGTGTGGTTATTTTTTTTTGTATCTCCATGTTTCTATATCGTAAAAAAGAGGTTACCGAAACAGTAACCTCTTTTCACTTTTTGTTATTTTTCTGAAAATTTTATTCGGTTACGGTTCCATCAACAAAGGTACGATTCCGAAATTCACGATCCAACATAAAAATGCCGTTTCCCTGCCCGTTAACAAGTCGGAGCGTATCTAGAATTTCCGACGCATTTGCCTCTTCTTCTACCTGCTCGTCAACAAACCACTGAAGAAAACTTTGAGTTGCATGGTCTTTTTCTTCTATTGCAATGTCAACCAGGTTGTTTATTAAGGCGGTAACATGCTGTTCGTGTTTTAACGTTTCTTCCATTGCTTCAACAATGTTTTCCCATTCGGTAGGCATTTGTTCTATTGCTTTTAGCAGTACTCTGCCTCCTCGTTCATTCGCATAATTAAATAACTTGTTGGCATGTGATAATTCTTCCTGGTATTGTACATACATCCAGTTGGCAAAGCCCGGAAGCCCTTTGGCGTTAAACCATGCCGACATTGATAAGTAGAGTAATGCGGAATATTGTTCTGCATTGATTTGATCGTTTATTGCGTTTATTATTTTTTCCTTTAACATAACTTAGGGTTTTTAATGTTTGGATAAAAGTAGATAAAAGAACAGATATAAAAAAAAATGTGTGAAATTTTTGCAATAGATTAAAGTGATGTTTGATTAGAAAATTTGATGGTGAATGTGAAAGCTGTTGTTAGTTAGTTAGTTAGTTAGTTAGTTAGTTAGTTAGTTAGTTAGTTAGTTGCAGAAATGCGTGAATGTTATTCGTTTGTTTGGAGTGATGAAGAGAAAAAACAATTTTGCTGATGAAATGCGTTTCGCGGTTTTGAACCGTTTCGTGCATCGTAGAGCTCGGATGCTTATTCCTCCTGCGATGAAATTTACAAGTGTTTAAATATGGCGGTTTTCGTTTTATTCTGCCTGCAGTAATTGTTGGCTTTCTTTCCTTTTTTGTTGTACTGAAAATTGCGACTGCGACTACTCCCTTTCTTCCCTTCTTATTTACCGAAAACTGCGACTGCGAGTGTCAACCTTCTTTTATCGTTAATCTATCTTAAAATGAGCAGTTATTCAAGGAAATATAAGGTTTTAAATTTCTATATTTGTTGCCTTATTGTCGGAGGGGCGTGATTTTGAACCGGATTTTCTTCGGAATACAAATTCAAACGGGGAAGAGTTTTAATTTTTGAATAGGAAATAAGATACAAAATAAACAACAAACTATACGATTTTCTAATATAAATAATTAAGATGAAGGACATTAAATTCGTTAGCCCTCAGGAGGCGGTAAAAGTGATAAAATCGAACGATCACATTCATTTAAGCTCTGTGGCAAGTGCCCCGCAGTGTTTAATTAATGCAATGTGCGAGCGGGGGCGTGAAGGAGAGTTGAAAAATGTAAAAATCCACCACTTGCATACCGAAGGACCAGCTCCGTATGCTGATGCTGAATTTGAAGGTGTTTTTGAACACGATGCTTTTTTTGTGGGAGCCAATGTGCGTAAAGCTGTTCAGGCAGGATATGCCGATTATATCCCTATATTTTTGAGTGAAACACAACGTTTATACCGCGACGGGTACTTGCCGTGTAATGTGGCAATGATTCAGGTTTGTCCGCCGGATGCTCACGGATTTGTTTCGTTGGGAACTTCGGTAGATGCAACTCTTGCTGCTATTGAATGTGCAGAGCATGTAATCGCTGTTGTTAATCCAAACGTTCCGCGTTCGTTTGGTGATGCAATCGTTCCACTAAGTATGATTGATATTTTTGTTGAAGATAATACACCACTCGAACCGGCTCATTTTTCTGAACCGGACGAAGTAGAAATGGCTATTGGAAAAAATTGTGCCGAGTTAATTGAAGATGGAGCATGCTTACAAATGGGAATAGGGGCAATTCCTAATGCTGCATTGGCCTGTTTAACCAATCATAAAGATTTAGGTATCCATACCGAAATGTTTGCCGATGGTGTTTTGGAACTTGTTGAAAAAGGTGTAATTACAGGAGCTAATAAAGAAGTAGATAAAGGTAAACTTACTTCTACTTTTTTGATGGGGTCTCAAAAAGTATATGATTTTATCGATAATAATCCACAGGTGTTAATGATGGATGTTGGCTATACAAACGATCCGTTTATTATTGCCCGACAACCCAAAATGACCGCTATTAATTCTGCAGTATCAGTCGACTTAACAGGACAGGTAAATGCCGATTCAATCGGGACAAAATTCTATTCGGGAGTTGGAGGCCAGGTCGATTTTATTTATGGAGCCTCCCGATCTAAAGGAGGAAAATCAATAATCGCGATGCCATCTACCACTAAAAAAGGAATTAGTAAGATTGCACCAACCTTATTAGAAGGAGCAGGAGTAGTAACCACTCGTAACCACATGCACTGGTTTGTAACCGAGTTTGGCGCCGTAAATTTATACGGGAAAACACTTCAGGAACGTGCACGGTTGCTTATAAGTGTTGCTCATCCGAGTGCGCGCGAAGGGCTGGATAAAGCGGCATTCGAACGTTTTGGACCTCATTACCACTACATGGGATAGAAAACAAATAATTATGAACCAATATTTTTTAATTTATTAAATATACAATTATGAATATTACACATATTGAACACATTGGGATTGCTGTAAAAAGTTTAGAAGAAGCCATCCCTTTTTACGAAAACATGCTTGGATTTAAATGCTATGCTATTGAAGAAGTAGCTGACCAAAAAGTAAAAACAGCTTTCTTTAAAGTAGGGCAAACCAAAATTGAATTGTTAGAATCAACTGATCCGGAAGGGCCAATTGGGAAATTTGTGGAGAAAAAAGGACCGGGAATGCATCACATGGCATTTGCGACCGACAATGTAAACAACTCTCTTAATGAATTGGGTGAAAAAGGTGTCCGGTTAATTGACAAAGAAGCACGTAACGGTGCCGAAGGTTTAAAAATCGGTTTTCTTCATCCTAAATCAACCATGGGAGTTTTAACTGAAATTTGCGGAAAAGAATAATAACACCCACATATTATGAGCAACCAGGATAAAGTAAAAAAATTAATTGATTTACGTGCAGAAGCCAAACTCGGTGGCGGGCAAAAAAGAATTGACTCGCAACATGCAAAAGGCAAATTAACTGCACGCGAAAGAATCGAACTGCTTCTTGATGAAGGTAGTTTCGAAGAGTTTGATATGTTTGTTACACACCGTTGTACCAACTTCGGTATGGAAAACAAGAAGTTTATGGGCGATGGCGTTGTTACAGGCCATGGAACAATCGACGGACGTGTCGTTTATGTTTTCTCCCAAGACTTTACCGTGTTCGGAGGTTCATTGTCCGAAACATTTGCACAAAAAATCTGCAAAGTAATGGATATGGCCATGAAAGTCGGTGCTCCTCTTATTGGGATTAACGACTCTGGTGGTGCCCGCATTCAGGAAGGGGTTACTTCGTTGGCCGGTTATGCCGAAATTTTTGAACGTAACATTTTAGCTTCCGGTGTAATACCCCAGATATCTGCCATTTTTGGCCCTTGCGCAGGTGGTGCTGTTTATTCGCCGGCGCTTACCGATTTTATTATGATGACCGAACAAAATTCGTACATGTTTGTTACCGGCCCCAAGGTGGTAAAAACAGTTACCGGCGAAGATATTTCGGTTGAAGACCTTGGCGGAGGTAAAGTACACGCATCTAAATCAGGTGTTGCACAGTTTTTGGTTGAAGATGAAAAAGAAGGGTTAATGATTCTTCGTAAACTGATCAGCTATCTTCCGCAAAACAACCTTGAAGACCCGATTATTACTGAAAATACAGATCCTATTGACCGGATGGATGATACTTTAAATGAAATCATCCCGGAAAATCCGAATCAACCTTACGAAATAAAAGATATTATACACTCTATTGTTGATTATGGCGAATTCCTGGAAATTCATCGTAATTATGCAAAAAATATTGTAGTAGGTTTTGCGAAGTTCGATGGACAACCGGTAGGTATTGTTGCCAATCAGCCCAATTACCTGGCCGGTGTGCTTGATATTGATGCATCAACCAAAGCTGCGCGTTTTGTCCGTTTTTGCGATTGTTTCAATATTCCAATCATTACGCTGGTTGATGTGCCGGGATTTTTGCCCGGGAGTAGACAGGAATATGGTGGAATTATTACCCACGGGGCAAAATTAATGTTTGCTTATGGAGAGGCTACAGTGCCAAAAGTTACCATCACGCTACGTAAATCGTACGGAGGAGCACACGATGTAATGTCAAGCAAGCAACTTCGGGGCGATCGTAATTATGCATGGCCAAGCGCCGAAATAGCAGTAATGGGAGCTGCCGGAGCAGTTGAAGTGTTGCATGGAAGGAAACTTCGCGACATTGAAGACCCTGAAGAACGTGCGAAATTTATCGAAAAACATGAAAATGAATACAAAGAGAAATTTGCAAATCCGTATCAGGCTGCTTCGTATGGCTATATCGACGATGTTATAGAACCTCGTAATACACGTATCCGGATTATTCGGGCATTGCAATGTCTGGCAACCAAAAAACTGGTAAATCCGCCCAAGAAACATTCAAACATACCGTTATAAGTTATGGAACCATTATCAATTCTTTTAGCAAATACAATGGAATTTGGCATAACCGTTGCAATTGTCGGTTTTTGTATCGTATTTGTTGCATTAACCATTTTGGTGCTTGTTTTTACACGTTTGCCAAAATTAATCAACATGAAGTTTAACAAAACGAATTTGCAATGGCATAAAAAAACAAATTCGGAAGGAATAGCTGTAAAACCCGATGATTTTAATGTTGAGGGAAATGTAACTGCCGCAATAAGCCTGGCCTTGCATATGTATTTTAATGAACTTCACGACGAAGAAAGCCACATTGTTACCATTAAAAAGGTTAGAAAAGCTTATTCGCCATGGAGCTCCAAAATATATGGGGTGCAGAACAACTGGCCGAGATAGATAATTCAGAAATGAAACAACCAGGATGATATTTGAGTCGCGGTTTTGTGTCTTGAGCCTTTTTATCCTGGAACTAATTTTTAAAACAAATGAAATGGCAGAGATAATAACTGAGGCACACAGGAGCATGACTGTTATTTTTTCTCACATAACAAATGGGCAATACAAAAATTTAGACAGATGAAAAAATATAAATTCACAATCAGGGGTAACGATTACAATGTTCATTTAAAAGATATTGAAGACAATATTGCAGAACTGGAAGTAAACGGAACCTTGTACGAGGTGAAAATTCATGGAGAAGTAAAAACAACCAAAACTCCAACCCTTGTACGCAAACCGGTAGAGAAAAAACCGGGCGAAGGAGAAATAAAAAAATCAGCATCGGCAGGCGTGCATAAAATTACGGCACCGCTACCCGGAACGATTCTTAAAATTAACGTTAGCGTTGGTGATACCGTTACCGTAGGGCAAACCCTGATGATTATGGAAGCCATGAAAATGGAAAACCAGATTAATGCCTCAAAAGCAGGTCAGGTTACAGCCATTAAAACCAATGTTGGCGACAGCGTATTGCAAGACGATGTATTAGTTGAAATCGGTTAAGCTTATTGATTATGAGAAAAATATTTCAATTAATACTATTGCTGGTTTTTATGGCACCAATGGCTTTTGGTGCAGGAAAATCGGATAAAATCAGCGATGTGCTTACAAAAGGGAAGTGGGTTAACCGTTCCGACGGATATGTCCCGATTCCTACTTATAAAGAAGGTGAGCCCGGACAAAAAGAAAATCCTGCAACGGTAAAACGTTATAAGACTTTTTCTTTTGATGACAAAGGAGGTTTTATGCTAGATTCGGCAAAAACACGTTATTCCGGATTTTATAGCATTGTTGGAGACAAAATAATACTGGATTTTAATGCTGTTCCGGTTACTGAATTACGCAAGAATACCGATCCGAACAAAACAACAGGTTACGATGTCTCTACGCATAAAGTAAAACTTCCGGAACGAATCTTACAGTTAAATGCCGACGGGCAGCTTACCGGCGATGGTTTTATCTATAAACATCGCAGCGGAGCAGTTTCCGGCTTGTTTAATTTTTTTGAGTTTTCAGGATTTGCCAATGTTGCCTGGGGAAACATTATAATGATGCTGGCAGGTTTTGTTTTTATATTCCTTGCCATCCGGTACGACTTTGAGCCAATGTTATTAATTCCTATTGGTTTTGGAATACTAATCGGAAATATCCCAATGTTCCAGGTTGCTGATTTTAACCTGAAACTGGGGGTTTATGAACCCGGATCAGTAATGAATATTCTGTACCAGGGAGTGGTTCAGGGCTGGTATCCGCCATTAATTTTCTTGGGGATTGGGGCAATGACCGATTTCTCGTCGTTGATATCGAATCCAAAGTTGATGTTGCTGGGGGCAGCTGCTCAGATTGGTATTTTTATTACTTTCCTAGGAGCTATTTACCTCGGGTTTGCAGCTCCCGAAGCCGGGGCAATTGGTATTATCGGGGGAGCAGACGGGCCTACCGCTATTTTTATTTCATCGAAACTGGCAAATGGTCTGAACATTTTGCCGGATGGAACAACCGTTAAGAACCTGATTGGCCCTATTGCTATTGCTGCTTATTCGTACATGGCACTGGTGCCGGTAATTCAACCTCCTGTAATTCGTTTAATGACAACGAAGAAGGAACGTTTAATACGGATGAAACCTCCGCGTGCCGTGTCAAAAACAGAAAAGATTTTATTCCCGATTGTCGGGTTAATTCTTACAGCTTACATTGCTCCATCAGCATTGCCGCTTATTGGTATGTTGTTTTTTGGTAATTTGCTGAAAGAGTCGGGCGTAACAAAACGTTTGGCCAATACTGCTGCAAATCCGCTAATCGATACCATAACCATATTACTGGGGCTTACCGTAGGTGCTTCTACACAAGCCGATGTATTTCTGACGCCTTCATCAATTAAGATTTTTGTCTTAGGAGCTATTTCTTTTGTTATTGCAACAGCCGGAGGCTTATTAGGAGCAAAGATAATGAACCTGTTCTTAAAGAAAGACAACAAAATCAATCCGATGATTGGAGCTGCAGGTGTTTCGGCAGTGCCCGACAGTGCCCGGGTGGTGCAAACAATGGGGTTAAAAGAAGATCCAACGAATCACTTGTTAATGCACGCCATGGCTCCAAACGTATCAGGGGTTATTGGTTCGGCAGTAGCTGCCGGTATCTTGTTAAGCTTTCTGATGTAGGAAGAAAAAATGCAGTTTCCTGTTGCGCTTTTCGAAGGGAAACAATTTTAAAGAAAATCCGTTCTTTTAAGAGAGAACGGATTTTTTTGTGAGCATTTTAAAAATGGGGTGTGTACATCAATAGACCGTTATATTTTATGCGTCTTGGGGTACATTTTGAAAATAAAAAAAGCCCGCATTTAGCGAGCTTACTTAATTTTTTATTTCGTCCGGATTAGTCAGCAGCAATTGCTTCTACCGGGCAAACTTCTGCGCAAGAGCCACAGTCTGTACAAAGTGCCGGATCAATGGAATAAATATCCCCTTCCGAAATTGCTTCTACCGGACATTCTTCGATACATGTTCCACAAGCAATGCATTCTTCTGATATTTTGTACGCCATAACAATAAATTTTAAAATATAATTTAACGTATAAACAAAAGTACGAAGTTTGTTGTAAAATCAAAGTTGAAAATATGTTTTCTAGCGTTTGTAAATAAGATTGTTGGTGTAATCGATTGTTTATTAAGTGATTGCGGGTTGTGATTGTTATTAAGACTGAATTAATCTTTCCTGTTTTTCCATGTTTACTTTTGAATAATATTTTTCATGGGCAAAATTCAGGTATTTCAGGATTTTAAAGGCATTAAATTTTTGAAAGAATCGGTTTTGAAACGATTGCAGGCTGGAACAATTTCGGTTTAAATCAGCAATCTCATTTTCGAAGCTATCTTTTTTTATAAAATCTGAAATCGAATTCGGAAAATTGTCTAACATTTGACGAAATGATGTCTTTTCAATTTTGTAGAAAGTATCACGGGCATCAAAAAGGAGCTTTAAATCGCCAAATGCTTTGAAATTATAGGTTTGGGTAAGGTCTTCTTCCCCGTTCATCCATTTTTTAAGAATGGGGCCTGTGCCAAACGGAACCCGTTCCGACAGGCGGGCCGAAGGGTGAACGGTTGTTGTTGTTATTTCGCCTACATTGCCTAAAAGAACAAGATGCTGTAAGAAGTAAAAGTCTTCTCCTGCCTGTCGACGGTTCATTCCGCCGCGTTTTACATAAGCTTCAGCTTTTACTGCAAAGGCCGATCCAATTGTGTGCATGGCATACGGATAGCCTGTGAATTTTAATGCATTTTTATAATATGTAAGGTATTTTTCGTACAAACAAATGCCTTTTAACTGTCTGGTATTCAGACCTTTTTTGCGGTGTTCGAAAGCGATTGTAGCTCCAACGTCCCGGGGATGATCCGAGAAATGTTTTTCAATTGTTGCCAGATAATTTTCTTCAACAAGCGTATCTGCGTCAAGTGAAATAATTATCCCGTCCTTTTTATTTAGCATACTAAATCGACGCACTGCTTCATCCATGCCTTTTTTGCGTGCCAGTCCGGCTCCTGCCCATTTTTTTTTCAGGGGGATCGGATCGGTAGCATAAAAACGAATAGGGTTTGCCTGTTTTTTTATCCAACAATCAATTTCATGTTTGGTTTTTTTATTGAATGTTTTGGTTTTGGAGTCTGCCGTTTCCGAGTGGTTGATTAGTATAATTACTTCGGCCTTTGTCCGGGGCAGGCAGCACCGGGCTACCGATTCGAGAGTGTGTATTATTTCCGGTTCCGATAAACAAGGGATAACCACAATGATTCCTGTTTCAGATTGGGGAGCCTCGTCAATTAGAGCTTTGTTATTGTTTTTTTGTAGATAATTATTGGCAAACATGAAAACAAAGTTAAAATATCGGGTAAAAAAAATCCGGACATTTGCCCGGATTTTCAATATTTATGTAAAAATGTTGTTATTCTTCTGTTTTTGATTTTGTTGCTTTGTACGCTTCATTTAAATCGGTAAGTACTTTTTGAGTAATATTGTCAGCTTCTTGACCGATTAAAACGCTTCCGCCGTTTAAAATATAATCGTATTGAGCCGTTTCGTTATATTTTTTCAGATAATCCATTAGTTTATCCAAAATTTGCTGATTGTTTTCCTGTTGGGCTTGTGCCAGTTTTTTCGACAGCTCATCATTTAATTTCATGATTTCCTGTTCTTTTCCGGCTAAACGGTCGCGTTCTGTTACAGCTCTTTGTTCAGTAAGAAAACCTCCACGTTGTAATTTTTCTTGAAACGCAGCAGCTTCTTTTTCGAATTTTTTACGTTTGGCAGTAAATTCGTTGGTGTAAGCTTCTTGTTTTTTGCTGAGTTCATCGTGCAAATCCTGAGATAAGTCGTAATTCAAAATAACCGAATCGGCTTTTACATATGCAATGCGAAGCCCTGTCGCTGAATTTGTTTTTCCCGGGGTAATTTCTCCTGCTTTGTTATTTTTCCCGCTTCCGGAAAAATGTAAAACATACAAAATGGCAACAGCCACAAATAACACGATACTTACGATTAATGACGATCCTTTCATCTAAATTTAATTTTTAAGTTTTCAAAGGTATTAGCTGAAACTCTCCGGCCTGCTTGTCGACGGGGCGTGTTTCATTTGATAGTTTTTATTTCCTTTTTTTCTTAATCTCGGACAAAGATAATTGTTTGTTTGAATTCCAATAGCTCAAATAGATACTTTTTTCATTCTTGTTCAAAATTTCCGACATACTTATCTCCGGGATTTTCGGAAAATGGAAAAAGTCATACTTGTTGGCTGATAAACGTCATTGTTGAAAAAACGAGACTGGTTGTATTTTTAGACCTGAAAAATTATAAAAAATATGTTTAATAAAATTATTGCAAATACATTACCTCATTTGCCTAAAAAACTGGTTTGGGTGTTTTCTAAAAGATATATTGCCGGAGAAACTATTGACGACGGGTTGAGAGCATCAAGGAAATTAAATGAAAAAAATGTTGACGTAACTGTTGATATTCTGGGCGAATTTATTCATACTATTAAAGAAGCAGAAAATAACAGGAATGAATACTTGGATTTAATAAAAAGATTTACCGCCGAAAAAATAAAGGGTAGTTTTTCGGTTAAACCAACCATGTTTGGACTGCTGATTGATGAAGAGGTTTGTTACCGAAACATTCGGGAAATTGTTCAGCTGGCTGTCGAAAAGAAATCGTTTGTGCGTATTGATATGGAAGATTCGCAATGTGTGGATATGGAAATAAAATTGTACAAACGCTTACAGTCCGAGTTCCCCAGGAATGTGGGATTAGTGCTCCAGGCTTATTTAAGGCGGACTTTTGACGATTTGAATGCTCTGAATGAATGGAATACCAAAGATGCTCCTTTGAATTTCAGGCTGTGTAAGGGAATTTATATTGAATCGGGAACTGTTGCCTTTAAAAAATATGCAGAAATACGCAGCCATTACCTGGAGAATTTAAGATATATGTTTGAAAATAGAATGTATGCAGCTATTGCTACACACGATAGGTATTTGGTTGAAAAAGCCCTGGAATTGATTTCAGAAATGAAGATTCCTGAAAATATGTATGAGTTTCAGATGCTTTATGGAGTTACCCCTGAGTTGCGCCAGTCGGTTGTTAGTAAAGGGCACCGGATGCGGGTTTATGTACCATACGGGAAAGACTGGTTTGGCTATTCTACGCGCAGGTTAAAAGAAAATCCAAAAATGACCCAACATATCATTAAAGCTTTGTTTGTTCGGGGATGAAGTGGTTTGTTCGTGAATTAGTGAATGAGGCGAAGTTAGTTAGTTAGTTAGTTAGTTAGTTAGTTAGTTAGTTAGTTAGTTAGTTAGTTAGTTAGTTAGTTAGTTAGGACAGAACAAGAGGATAAGAAAGGAGAGAGACGAATGTCCGTTTTTCTTTATTAAGAATGTACATACGGTCGTTTTATCGCTGTACCCGAGTTTTTTCATTTCCTCAATTACGAACTCACGAACACACCAATTTTCTATCTCCTTACTCCCTCTTTCACTATTTTTTCACTCATTCCCTATCGATGCAGAATCACCATTGTAGCGCCGTAGCCGTATTCTTTAAACGAGGCATCCTGGAAATAATATTTTTTGAATTTACGTTTGAGCAGCTTGGCAACTTCCTGTTTTAAAACGCCCTGTCCTACACCGTGGATAAACACAATTCGTTTTACAGAATTGCTAATAGCTCTGTTCATTTCTGTTTCTACCTTGTCTTTTTGCAGTTCGAGTATTTCACGATTGCTAAGCCCTTCGGTATTGTCCAGAAGTTCGGTAATATGCAAGTCAACAACAACCTCGTCGGTATGTTTTGTTTTTGAGGATTGCATTATTTTTTTTGGTGTCTCTTTGGCTTTTACCACTTTTTTAAAGTCGTCCTGTGTTAGTTTGTCGATTTCCGTCTGCATTGCATTAGGGCTAATCTGGAAAATTAAAGCATTCTTTTTGAAATGCGGGGTGGGTTTAAACGTTGATTCTTTATAAAATTTTACCGGATTGACTTTGAATCTTTTCAGAACCGGAGGATTCCATTCGTTTTCTGTTTCTTTGAAATAAATAAGCTGAAAACCAAAATCGGGCAGGTTGCTTAAATCTTCCTGTACTAATGCGTCTATTTTTATACGCGAATTGGCAACAACAGTTCCTTGTGAAATTGCTGTTACTCCATCAAAATTAAGGTGCGAATAATTAAAAAGAACATTATAATTGCTATCGTTTAGCAGGAATAGTTCAATCTCTCCCGATAATGGATTTTGTGAATCAGTTGGCACAAAACAGAAATAGAAATCAGGTGAGTTTTTGCCATTAATTATTTCGCCCTCGGGTTTTATATATTCCGGTGCAGTTTGAGTTTTTGGAGCCGGAATTTTTTCTTCTGTTGCCTGTTTTTTTTCTTCCTCGTTTAATTCAGGCGTGCTTATATTTACCAGTTGCGAAATGGGGTAGGGCACTTCAAATCCGTCTTCCCCTTCAACATTAACTGTATTTTTATTTACAAAACCGGTTACAATTCCTCCGCCAACATCGTCTAAAAATTTTACTTTATCGCCTACCTTAATCATATCTTTTTCTTTTTTCTGCAAAAATAGGGCTTTATATTGAATTATGTCAGAACTGATGAAACGAAAAGAAAAACATTACTTTTGCAGGCATAAAAAAACAGATAGATTTGAATCGATACAAAGACATAAAGATAGCTGATTTTTCATACGATCTTCCGGCGAATCGTATTGCTAAATATCCTTTGCCCGAACGCGATAAATCAAAATTGCTTGTTTGGACGAATGGGACGATTCGTGAAGATACTTTTGCGAACTGTATAAAGTATCTGCCCGGCAATGCGCAACTTGTTTTTAACAATACCCGTGTAATTCATGCCCGTTTGTTTTTCAGAAAAGAAACCGGGGCTAAAATTGAAATTTTTTGTTTAGAGCCTGTTGTTCCTGCTGATTATCAGATTGCTTTTCAGCAAACCCGGAAAGTGAGTTGGAAATGCATGATTGGAAATGCTAAAAAATGGAAGGACGGAATTTTAAAAACAGAGGTTAAAATAAATGATTGTTCGCTAGTTCTTTCTGCGGAGAAAAAAGCACAACCGGACAGTACTTTTGTTATTGAATTTTGTTGGAACGGGGAATTTTCTTTTTCTGAAATTATAGAGCATGCCGGTCAGTTACCTATTCCTCCTTATTTAAACCGGGATACCGAGGAGTCGGACGAAAAAACGTATCAGACGATTTATGCCAAAATAGAGGGATCGGTAGCAGCACCAACTGCCGGGTTGCATTTTACGGAGGCCGTGCTGTCAAAACTTGCTTCAAAAAATATTCAGGCTAAAGAAATAACACTGCATGTAGGTGCCGGCACTTTTCGTCCGGTGAAGTCGGAAACCATTGAGGGGCATACCATGCACCACGAGCAGGTGAGTATTCCGAAAACAATTATCGAAGGCTTTATTCGGCATCCTGAAACTATAATTACGGTTGGGACAACCTCTGTGCGTTCTGTCGAAAGTTTATACTGGATTGGGCTTCAACTCGAAAACGGTACGTTTAATGCTGCCAAACCCGAAGTTGTTCAATGGGAACCTTACGAAAATAAGGCGATAATCAGCACGCTCCAAGCTTTGCAGAATATAGTTGATTACCTTACCGCAGAAAAACTGGAGGCCATTCGTTTCTCTACGCAGGTGATTATTTTACCGGGGTATGATTTTAAAATTATCAGAGGTATGTTTACCAACTTTCATCAACCGCAGAGCACATTATTGTTGTTAATCAGTGCTTTTTTGGGCGAAAACAAATGGAGAGAAGTATATGATTATGCTTTGGCAAACAATTTTCGGTTTTTGAGTTATGGCGATAGTAATCTTTATTTGAGGCAATAAATAAAAAATGCATTAATGGCTCATTCATAAGCCGGCATTTGTTAAATTTGTACAACAATGAAATGAGTCCCGATTTATCGGGAAAAGTTCCATCTTGTTTTTTTTCACATAACGAATGGGCAATACAAAAAATTTAGACAGAAAATATTGTACAGTTTATTTGAAAGTAAAAATGGTATAATCTAAAATTACTACAACATGCAGTTATTTTATCGTTTTTTATTGAAAGAAATCAGACTTATTGACGGGGTAGAAGTTTATGCCAAGCCATTAGCCGCAGGTATTGCCTTTGTTGTTATATGTGCTTTGGCCTATCTGGCTTATCTTATTGCGCGCAGGTTTATGGCAATGGTAGTAAGTCGTTTGGCGGCAAAAACAGAAACCCAATGGGACGATATTATGGTTGAGAACCATGTTTTTAAAGGAGTGGCAAACCTTGTCCCTGCACTAATCTTTTTTTATACCGCTAATTTTGCAGGACCAGATGCCTCTTTTTTTACTACAACCCCGGATGCTGCTACGCTAAAGCATTTATCGGTTGATTTTTACCTAAATTTGGATGATTTTTTAATCCGGCTTTCCAAACTTTATTTAATCGGAATTGCTGCATATCTGATAAATGCATTGCTTAACTCGGTACTGGGAATATATAACACGACCCAGTATGCCGCTTCGCGACCGATAAAGGGATATATTCAGCTTATAAAGATTTTTATTTACGGAATAGCCATCATTTTAATGATTGCCTACCTGTTTAAAAAAGATCCCTGGGATTTGGTAATCGGGCTGGGAACAATGGCGGCAGTGTTGTTGTTGATTTTTAAGGATACCATCCTTGGTTTTGTGGCTTCTATACAATTATCGGCCAACAAAATGGTTAGTCTGGGCGATTGGGTTTCGGTTCCCAAACATAATGCCGATGGAACAGTAATTGATATTACACTGAATACGGTAAAGATTCAGAACTGGGATAAAACCATTTCGACCATACCGACCTATGCTCTTGTTGCGGATTCGTTTAGCAATTGGAAAGGCATGGAAGAATCGGGCGGACGAAGGATAAAACGTTCGGTATTGATTGATGTAAATACCATAAAGTTTTGTGATACTGAAATGCTTGAACGTTTCGAAAAATTTGACATTATTCGCAGTTATGTCATTGAAAAAGAAAAAGAGTTAAAGGAATATAACCAACAGAAAAACATAAAAGACGAGGATTATATCAGCGGCAGGCATCAGACCAATGTCGGGATATTTCGCAGGTATCTTGAAGTATATTTAGAAAACCATCCTAGGGTTCATAATAATATGACTACTCTTGTGCGCCAGCTTCAGTCGAATGGAAAAGGGGTGCCAATTGAGATATATGTTTTTTCGAAAGAACAGGAATGGGCAAAGTATGAAGCATTACAGGCTGATATTTTTGACCATATACTGGCTGTTATTCCTGAATTTGAACTTCGTGTGTTTCAGGATATTTCGGGAGTTGATTTTGCGAGGGGAATTCAGGCTCGGTCGCTTACCGACAGAACGTAATTTGGAAAGGAGATTGCAGTCTTTTTAAACTTCAAAAATTTAAGGCTGTAGCGAATTGTATGTTATTTAACAATAATTGTTATTATTTCTTGTTTTTAAATGTATTTGTGTTTTAATTTGAAAGACGAACGTTTGGTGAAAAAATAAATAATTAAGAGAATAGGAAAAAAATATACGCATGAAAACAGACGAAATGATTGAAAAAGCAGTTGAAATAGATGAACTGGATGAGAAAATTTTAAAACTGATTACCAAAAATGCAAGAATCCCGTTTTTGGAAGTTGCCCGGGAATGTGGAGTATCGGGAGCTGCCATTCATCAGCGCGTTCAGCGTTTGTTAAATATTGGGATTGTAAAAGGGAGTGAATTTGTGGTTAGTCCTACAAAATTGGGGTATAATACCTGTGCATATATGGGCGTACATCTTGATAAAGCAAAATATCACAGGCAGGTGGTTGAAGCTTTACGAAAAATACCTGAAATTGTAGAGTGCCATTATACCACTGGCTCTTATGCCGTATTTATAAAAATACAAACCAAAACCAATAAACATTTAAAGCGCCTGATTGATGAAGAGTTGCAGGAAATTGAAGGGATTGCAAGAACCGAAACTTTTATGTCACTGGAAATGGATTTCAAACGACAGGTGCCGATAAAATGAAACAGCCCATATTGAGATAATAACTGAGGCATCCAGAAGTATGACTGTTATTTTTTCTTACATAACAAATGGGAGACACTAAAATTTAGACAGATGAAACGACCATGAATTCATTTTAAAAAACACTCACTAAAATGATTAAAATTCATCGGGAGTTACATCTTGTTCCGAATGAATAAAAAGTTTTAAACGAAGAAGTAATCTTCGAGAAATAAATGATTAAACTTTTCATGTAGCAGATTCTTTTCCTAGTATCTATCGGGAGAGGAATGACTGTTCCGGTTGATAAGTTTTTTAGGACGTTTGCTATTTATTCACCACATTTGCTCCAACCGAATAAATTCTTTATTTCATCTGAATGAAGTCAGTTATAAATATGCTTAATGGAATGAGCCCCGCTCAATGGTGTATCTTGGGAATATTTTTTTTGTTGTACCTTTTCCGTTTAGTGTATTTGTTGTTTTTTACCGGGAAAATTCTTTTTATTGGCCGGAAATCAGCCGTGAGCAACGAGAATGCAGTGCAGACTGTTTCGGTATTGTTGACCGTTCGTAACGAAGAGGAAAATCTGAAACGTTTGCTTCCCCAATTGTTACAGGTAAAATCGGTGAAATATGAGGTGGTGGTAGTCGACAATTATTCTCTCGATAATACTTATACCCTTTTAGGAAGCTTTCGCGAAAAATTCAGCCAGCTTCGGATTTCTTCGTTAAATGAAGAAACCCATCATTCTGAGAAAATGGCGCAAAACATAGGGTTAAAAGCAGCGTGTAACGAATGGGCGCTAATATTTCCCGTAGAAGCTATTGGAACCGGAAACGACTGGCTGGCAGGTTTTGTGGAAAATACAGCAACCCGCAGGCGAAAAGTATTGGTTGGATATATCGGAATAAAAGCCCGGACAGGATGGTATAACAAGTTGTGCCGGATAGAACAGTTTGAACAACAAATTAAAAGCGCAGGTTTTATTGCCAACGGAATCGCTTTTGTATACGACCAGGATAATGTGGCTTTTATAAAACAAGGGTATTTTGATGTAGGCGGATACGGAGCCAAAATAAACGAATGCTATGCCAGCCTAGAACTAATCGTTAATCAGTTTATTGGAACAAAAAATGTTGCGTTGTTGTTTGACCGGAATACATGCCTGAAAAAAGATATTGAAACAGGAAGAGATGATTTTCATAATTTATTAAAGCGTAGTATTCGAATTGAAAAACATTTGTCGCGCAGAAAACAATTTTCGTTAAAGGCCGAGCGGCTTACACAATTGTTATACCTTCCCTTTGTTATTGTAGCCATGGTTGTTTGTGACGAATTTTGGATGCTTCCTGCTATCTTGGCAGGAACTAAGGTTATTGTTGAATCAATAATTGTTAAAATTATTCAGAATCGGTTGGGAGAATCTAAAATATTTATATCTTCGTTATTGTACCATTGGTTTATGCCTTACTTAAAAATGTTTTACAGATGGAAGTTTGTAGCCAAATACACCACAAAAATAAATGGATGATAAAAATTTAGAATTATCGAAAAAAGCCCACAAAGATTATCAACTGGTTCAATTAGCTTTGCAGGGCGATGAAAAAGCTTTTGCTCTCTTACTGAGCCGACATAAAGATGCCGTTTTTTTTATGTTGCTGAGAATGGTAAATAACCGTAGCGACGCAGAAGACCTTACGCTTGAGGCTTTTGGAAAGGCATTTAAAAGTTTACACCAGTATTCCCCTTCCTATGCGTTTAGTACATGGCTTTTTAAAATAGCATCGAATAATTGTATCGATTTCCTGAGGAGAAAAAAAGGTGCGCATATTCCTATCGGGGGAAAAGGAGAAAAAGAAAATCAGGAACTGATAAAATTAAAGTCAAAAGATTTGGATCCGGAAGAACGTTTTATCCGAAAACAAAAGGGGATGCTTTTAAAAAATGTTGTGCAAAAATTGAAACCCCGACACCGGATTCTTGTAGAAATGCGTTATTTTCGGGAATTATCATATGAAGAAATAGCCAGTGAACTGGACTTGCCTCTTGGTACAGTGAAAGCACAGCTTTTCAGATCACGTGAAATGCTGTTTAAGATGATTGAAAGTACAGAAATAGGAAAAATAAAATAATGTATGTGATTTATGGAAATTATTCAGAAATATTTTCCTTACCTTAATGACGTTCAACAAAAATACTATCGTGAACTCTTGTCGTTATATGCCGATTGGAATGCAAAAATAAATGTGATCTCACGAAAAGACTTTTCAGAATTTTATGAACGCCATGTACTGCATTCATTGGGAATTGCTAAATTTTTACATTTCGTTCCCGGAACAAAAATATTGGATGTTGGTACCGGTGGCGGATTCCCCGGGATTCCGCTGGCTGTATTTTTCCCCGAAGTGCATTTTCATTTAGTTGATTCGATAGGGAAGAAGATAAAGGTGGTTAAAAATGTGACAGAAACTTTGGGCTTGAAAAATGTAACAGCTGAACAAGTTAGAGCCGAACAGTTAACGGCGAAATACGATTTTGTGGTTAGCCGGGCTGTTACCCGTTTGCCCGAGTTTGTGCCATGGATACAAAAGAATATTTCAAAAAAACAGAAAAATGCTCTTCCTAATGGAATTCTATACCTGAAAGGCGGCGATCTTACCGAAGAATTAAAGCCTTTTCGAAAGAAGATTTTTGTTCAGGAATTATCCGATTATTTTGATGAGGAATTTTTTGAGACCAAAAAAGTGGTGCATTTGCCTTTGTAGTAACTCAATTAGTGTATAAGGAATAGTTGCAAAATAACCAAGCTTATCTCTGTTTCCTGGCTTTTTTATACCATTTTAAAGTGGTATTAACGAATAGGTATTCCAAGTGATTCCCCGAAAACATTCTTTTTCAAAAGAGAGATAAAGCTGTGAGGGCTATTTTGAAGAACCGTTCTTCCTTGTTTCGTTACAGAAAGAACGGTTCCCTAAGTAAGCCTGTCGACCTGGTATGCTATGTTCTCTTCCCTATTTGCAATTCAGTTTTAAGGATTTTGAGTTTTTGAAGCCACTGGGTTTATTTCGTGCCATTTTCAAATTCCGGCACAAAATAGTTAAAGGTACTCGTCTCCAAACGAAACGCCCAGTTTCCGGGCTTTTTTCACAAGAGGATGGTCGTTTTCCACCAGGCGAAGTTTCCCTCCTACTTCTCCTAAGTCAATTGTAGTCAGGTCGTTCCCCTTTAACGCTACCATTGTGCCAAAGTTTCCTTCAGCAATACACTGGGCTGCATATGCCCCGTATCGGGTTGCCAGAATTCGATCCATTGGGGTGGGGGATCCGCCTCGTTGAATATAGCCTAACACTGTTTCTCTGGTTTCAATTTCGGTGTAGGTTCTAATGGCTTCAGCAATGTACGATGCTGCCGATTTGTTTTTCGGATGGTCAATGCCTTCGGCGACTACTACAATCGAATAAGCCTTGTTGTCTTCGTAACGGCTTTCAATTTTTTTGCAAACCGATCGTATATTGTGCTCCAACTCTGGAAGCAGGATTATATCGCCACCTCCTGCCAGTCCTGAATACAAGGCTAGCCATCCGGCATGGTGCCCCATTATTTCAATAATCATTACGCGTTGGTGCGAGTTGGCAGTGGTGTGCAATCGATCAATTGCTTCAGTAGCTACCTGTACTGCCGATTCGAATCCGAAAGTAACATCTGTTCCCCAAACATCGTTATCTATCGTTTTGGGAATACCAATTACATTAAGCCCCTCTTTGGCCAGCATTGCTGCTGTTTTCATGGTTCCGTTGCCCCCAATACAAACAACAGCATCTAAGCCCAGTTCTTTATAATTTTTTTTGATTTTTTCCGGTTTGTGCGGATCTTTATGGCCGTTAGTTACCAGTTTAAATGGTTTTTCTCTTGAGGTGCCAAGTATTGTGCCTCCTAAGGTTAATATGCCGGAAAGTTGACTTTCGGTTAATTCTACATAATCGCCATTTATTAATCCGGCGTATCCGGCATGAAAGCCCAAAACTTCCATTCCATAATTAACAATTGCTGTTTTTCCTACACCCCTGATGGCTGCATTTAGTCCGGGGCAATCGCCACCGGCTGTTAAAATTCCAATTCTTTTCGGTTTCGCCGATTTGCTCATATTGCTGTTTTTCAGTTAAACACTAGTTGCGAAAGTACAAAAGATGAATGAAAAATAATAATGCTTTAGATTTTGAACTGAAAAATTATTGACTTTCGGCATATTTATCCCACAATTTTACAACGTCATTTATCTGCGCAATGATTTCAGTGCTATTATTTGGGGCAATTCTTATTAAGTCGTTTGTGGCTGGTAATAAAAAAACGATTAAGAATAGGCAATTATTTGATTCATATTGTGTTATGATGAAAAGAAGAGGGCTTTCCAAAAAGAAACATAAACATTCTAACCACGAACAGGGACGAAGTTTACGCCCATTGAACGAAGTTTGATTTGATATTTTGGAAAATGAAATTATGCCATAATAACTACCAGCAATTGTGAAATTATCTTATAATTTGATAGTTTTTATATGTCGCAAAAAAACTGATAATGTTGATTGGCATTAAGCTGTTCTAATAGTCGTTTTTCCGAATAGCACACATAATATTTCAGGAACATCAACGCCATTTTGCCCTGTGGGCTAAAATAACTCTTAGGGTCTTTTTTATGCGTTTTTATTCTAAACGATTGGGGCCAATCATCCCAGGGAATGCTCTGATAAATTTGACCGAGCTTAGTGGCGAAAAATTCTTTCTTAAAAATGAATAATGAAAAAAGTTTAAGGACATTTGTTGATCCATTTTTCGGGGTTTTATTTCCAGAATTTAGTCATTACCTTACTGATTTACAAATCTGTAAAAATCCATAGCATAGTATGCCTAAATAGTAGTGTAGAAGATGGGGTATCGTCCTGTCTTCTGCTCTCCCTTATATATTTTTAGTCGACTCCCTAATTATTAATTCCGTATTCATAATTATTGTTTTGTCTTGAAATCCACCTGTTTTTATCTTGTCTATTAATAGTTTCATTGCGGTTTCGCCAATATTATGAGCTGGTTGCTGTACGGTTGTAAGAGAAGGTTCTATAACCGAAGAGAGTATAGAATTACTAAAACCTGCCACTGAAACATCTTGGGGTATTCTTATATTATTCCTTTTTAATGCTTTTATTGCACCAACAGCAACCTCGTCGGTTATTGCAAATATTGCATCAAATTTTTCTTTTGAATTGATTAATCCATTTGTTAACCTAAGGCCTGCTTCTACTGTAACCTGTTCTGTTTGACAAATTAGTTTATTATTTATTTTTATATTGTTCTTCTTCAGGGCATGCCGATAGCCTTCAAGTCGCCTTTTGGCATTTGATGATGCTTTTGCCCCTTGTATATGGGCTATTTTATTACATCCGGTATCTATTAAATATTGAACTATCTTCTCTGCTCCTTTAAAATCATCAGATATTACCTTCGAACCATTATATTCACTTGAGATTTTATCAAAAATTACAAAAGGGATATTTTTATCCTTCAAAGGATTAAAATGTTCAAGATTTGATGTTTTGTTTGATGGCGACACTATTATTCCATCAACATTAGAAGCAATAAGGTTATTAATGCTTTCTTGTTCTTTTTTTAATACATGTTGAGATTCGCAAATGATTGTACTATAGCTTAAAGGGTTGGCAGCTTCAATAGCTCCGCTTATTGCCTCCGAAAAAAAGTAATAAGATATTTTGGGGACAACTATTCCAATTATTTTAGACCTCTTCGCCCTAAAGTTTATAGCAGAGGTGTTTGGGGTATAATTTAAATCTTTGATAATATTCAATATGCGTTCTTTTGTTTCTTTGCTAATATCCGGCTTGTCATTTAAAGCTCTGGATATAGTTGTAGCAGAAACACCTAAAACAGATGCGATTTCCTTTAAAGTCACGTTGCTCATAAATTTAACTTTGTAAAAACAGATATAAAGATAAAAAATTATATGCTTTCGGATGAAAAATGAAGACATTATAAAAAAGTTTTCAACATTTACCGATAACGTTACCGGTAACGTTAGCCGGATGCAAAATATAGTTTTTATTTGTTAATATTCCCGCCTAAATTTGAATGTCTTAAACTTTTATAAAGCTAAAAAACAAGAATTTATGCAAAAAATTATTTTATCGCTATTTATGTTATTTATATTTATTAATAACATTAAAGCACAAAACAAAAGGACAATCAACGGGGTTGTTACAGACAATGTAAAAGAGCCAATTAGTGGAGTAACGGTTATTGTGAAAGGAACAATAATTGGAACAATAACAGGGGCATCCGGAGAATATCTGTTGGAAGTTCCTAGAGATGCAGAAAAATTAGTCTTCTCGTTTATTGGGATGACAACTAAGGAAATAAAAATTGGAGATAAAACTACAATAGATGTCCAACTAAATGAAGATGCTATTGCTATTGATGAAATAGTAGCAGTTGGTTATAGTGTAAAAAAGAAACTTGACTTAACTGGTTCTGTAGGTGTTGTTAACATGAAGGATATAAAAAGTATGCCTGTTGCAGGTATAGATCAGGCCTTCCAGGGGAGAGTTTCGGGAGTAAATGTTATTAGTAGTGGTTCTCCGGGGGGAAATGTTGTTGTAAGGATCAGGGGATATGGTACAACCGGCGACAATGACCCTCTGTATATTGTAGACGGGGTTCCTACAAAAACAGGAATTAATATGATTAACCCTGAAGATATTGAATCTTTCCAGGTTTTGAAAGATGCTGCCTCTGCTGCTGTTTATGGGGCACGAGCTGGTAATGGGGTTATTATAGTAACAACAAAGAAAGGAAATTCGGAAGATTCAAAAATTTCGCTTAATGCATATTCCGGGATAAAATCTGTTAGCAACTCTAGATTCCCTGAAATGGCAAGCCCGACAGAGTATGCAAAAATGCTTTATGTTGCACAAAAAAATAGTGGCATTGAATCTCCAACTCATCAACAATTTAAATACGATGAAAATGGCAATGTTACTATTAATGATTATCTAGCTGGTGTTTCTAACATAGAAGCAAATAAAACCGGAACCGATTGGGTTAATGAGATGTTTGAAACAGGAAAAGTTAATAATGTTAGTTTAGACATTAGCAAAGGGAATAAAGATGGCTTTTACAATATGTCATTATCGCATTATAATGAACAAGGCGTTATTTTGCATTCTAAATTTAAACGATTTACAGGCCGACTAAATTCGTTACACTCTTTTTTTAATAACAAAGTAAAGATAGGAGAAAATTTTTCCGGGAGTTTTTCGAAGAAGAAAGGATCTGATGGGGATATTGGCGCAGCATTACGTATGCCATCAGTTGTTCCAATAAGAGATACAGAAGGGAATTTTGCCGGCCCCGGGAATGGCTTAGGAGATGCCGATAATGCCATTGCGGCTTTGTATCGGAAAAAAGATAATTATTCTCAGAATATAAAAATATTTGGGGATATATATCTTGAAACTGAGTTATTTAAAAACTTATTTTTTAAAACAAATATTGGGATTGACAATACCAATTATAAGAATTTTGAATACAATGCCTCTTATATCGAAGGGAATAATAAAAACGAAAAAGCAAGTATACAAAAAATCAGAGGAAATGAATTTAGCTATGTTTGGTCAAATACATTAAGGTATTCATTACAATTAAAGGAAAAGCACAATTTTGATTTTCTTGCAGGAACCGAGTTTATTTCATCTTCTGAGTCTTATTTAATTGGATATGGAGATGATTATTTCGATGAATCGATAGATAACCTGTATATTAGTTTTGCAGATGGAAATCAAATAGCAAGTGACTTTGGGGCATCTTCAAAACTATTCTCATATTTTGGGAAATTAGATTATGATTATAATCATCGTTATTTATTGTCGCTTACAATCAGGCAAGATGCATCTTCAAGGTTTGCCAAAGAAAACAGAGATGCAATATTTCCGGCATTTTCAGCAGGATGGAGATTGTCAAATGAAGATTTCTTTAATGTAGATATGATTAAAAACCTTAAATTCAGGTTTAGTTGGGGACAAACCGGAAACCAGGAAATTGGAAATTATGCATATTGCAGAAATTACGTAAAGCACAATGTCCTAGGCACTGGTGGAGGTTCTGTGGCAAATTATTATTTGTCAGGGACAAATTGGAGCAATGGATTAATTTTAAATAAAAATACATACGAAGGGATAAAATGGGAAACAACAACACAAACTAATGTTGGATTAGACTTAGGTTTATCAGTTGCAAAACATTCTTTTGATTTAACAGCTGATTATTTCGTAAAAAGGACTAGTGACATGTTAGCCGAAATAGAAATCCCTTATACTGCCGGAGGAACGTCTGATAATCCAACAAAAAATATAGGAGAAGTTGAAAATAAAGGGATGGAAATAGGAGTATCATTTAAATCAAACCCAAACAAAAATCTTAGGTTTAATTCTGATATAAATCTTACATTTCTAAAAAATAAAGTAATTGATTTAGACGGCAATGAATATCAAGGCTCGGGCGTTGCAAATGGAGACCCTGTAACAATTACCAAAGAAGGTGCAGCAATATCATCATTTTATGGATATCAGGTTGAAGGGATATTTAAATCTCAAGAAGAAATTGACAACCATGCGACACAAGAAGGTGCAGCAATAGGCCGGTTAAAATATAAAAATGTTGATGGCGATAATGAAATAACAGATAAAGACAGGACAATAATAGGAAACCCTCACCCGGATTATCTTTTGTCAATGAGGTTTGGGGTAGAATATAAAAGCTTTGACTTTGGTATATTCCTTAATGGGACTTTTGGAAATGATATATATAATGTTTCGTTAGTATATTCCGATTTTGCAACTAACAATTTTAACAAAACAAAAGAAGCTGCAACTAATTATTGGTCAAGCACAAATACAAATGCATCTGTACCTGCGCCAAGTACTTCAAATTCTAATAACGAAACATATCCATCTTCTTATTTTGTTCAGGATGGGTCTTATTTAAGAATACAAAATATCCAATTAGGATATAATGTCCCTAAAGAAATATTATCAAATCTTTATATATCTCAATTAAGGATATACGCCCAAATCCAGAACCTTCACACTTTCACTAATTACGAAGGTCTTGAACCAGAAATAAGTGCACAAGCAGATAATTTAAATATAGGAATAGATGAAGGAAATATCTACCCTAACCCAACTACATTTACAATTGGTTTAAATTTATCTTTCTAGAACATTAAAAATAAAAATGAGATGAAAAACATAATAAAATATTCAACTATACTTTCATTGCTAATTATAATATTTGCGTGTAGCAACGATATCTTAGACGAAACTCCCCAGGGAGTACTTACAGAGGAGCAAATATTAAAAAATAAAAGCGCTCTTGAAGCCCTGGTCACTTCTACATATGCAATGCTTGATGGGATGACCAAAAAGGAAGGGGCTAGATATGAGTATTCTGCAAGTTGTACCAATACTACATTTGGAGATATGGTTTCTGACGACGCTACTAAAGGTGGTGGAGGAATTACAGACCAATCAGGAATGCACTCTCTTGAAGTGATGCAGGCAAATGCTTCAATAAGTGATCTATCGGATAAATGGAAAGCTTTATATGAAGGGATAAATAGGGCAAATACTGCAATAAGGTTAATATCTAAAAGTAGTGCTTATGATGACGGGACAAAAGAAAAAAGATTGGGAGAACTAAGGTTATTAAGGGGATTTTTTCACTTTGAAGCAAAAAAAATATTTGAAAAAGTCGTTTGGTTGGATGAAACATACGAAGATTATAATGATATATATGGAGTAGAAAACAACCTGGCAGATGATGATTTTTATAATAAAATAGAAGAAGATTACACGGTGGCATTAAATGTATTACCTGCTTATAGTTCTGGCGAACCTGGCAGGGTAGACAAAGGGGTTGCAACTGCATGCCTGGCAAAACTTGCGTTATATCAGAAAGACTGGGAGGCTGTTATAGGGTATTGTGATGCCGTTGCGTCATTAGGATATGATTTATGTGATGATTTTTATGATAATTTTGATGGGACTAAACAAAATATGACCCCAGAGGCTATCTTTCAAATTCAATTTGGAGAGGAAGCCGGAAACGTATTGTCTTATAATACGGCAGACAGGTTAATTAATTATGGATATGTATATGGAAATTCTGATTTTTTAAAGCCATCTCAGGATCTTGTTGATGCATTTGCAACCGACACAGACGGACATCCTGTGAAAAATATAACTGTTGATGCAACTACAATTAGTGTAGATGTAAGATTAGACCATACTGTATTAAGAGATGGTGCCCCAATTTTTGATGTTGACACATTTAAAGCAAGTTGGGGACGGGCCGAAAATGTTTATCCGCCATATGGCTGTAAGAAAAAGATAGCCCCTGCTGAATATTACTTAATGACTTATCCTCGGGGCTCTGCAATTAATCATCATATAATAAGATATGCTGAAGTCCTTTTATGGAAAGCAGAGGCATTAGCTATGCTTAACAAAGATTATTCAACTATTACATCATTGGTAAATAAAATTAGAGAAAGGGCGAAAAATAGTAGAAAAATACAGGATGTTTCAGGCACTATTGATTATGCTAATTATAAAACTGAACCTTACACTACTGATTTCTCAAATCAGGATGAAGCATTAGAAGCTATTAGGTTAGAACGAAGACTTGAATTAGCTTTTGAAGGCCATAGGTTTTTTGACCTTGTAAGGTGGGGGATTACAGCGCGAATTATGAATGATTACTTTGCCAAAGAATCTTCAAACCCTAATGGAAGTTGTGAATATTTAAAAACAGCAACTTTTACTGAAGGGCAGGATGAATACTTCCCTATCCCTCAAACTGAAATCGACAAATTAGGTTTGACCCAAAATAGGAATCAATAATTGTTAACAAGCAAAATAAAACTTACATGGATTTTCATCATCCCAAAATCCGTACGGAGATGATGAAAATCCATATAAATTTCTGGATGTATACTAATTTTTGAACATTCAGAAATCTAAAAATTTTATATACAAACGAAACAAGCATGACATTTTTTGACACAAACGAGAATTATAGAAATCATGCAGATTCCATCTTATGCTTTATAAATAAACAATTTTAAACGAATGAATAGCTTAAAAAATAATTTCTTTATACCCGGTATATTACTTATAAGTATCCTTTTTGCCTCTTGTAAGCAAACAGGGCAGGCTGACTTATGGGCGATAAAAGACTTTGTTAAAGTTGATGAGGCAAATCCAATACTCAAAGCCGATTCTACATCAAAATTTGCATGTCCTATGTTGCATGGCAGTGTAGCATGGGAAGCTAAAGATGTCTTCAATCCTGCTGCCGTAGTAAAAGATAATAAAGTTTTTTTACTGTATAGGGCCGAAGATTTTGTGGGAAAACATAACGGGACATCAAGGATAGGATTGGCAATAAGCGAGGATGGGATTAATTTCAAAAAGCACCCATACCCGGTTTTATATCCCGAAGACGATTTCTTAAAGAAATATGAATGGGATGGCGGAATAGAAGACCCCAGAGTTGTAGAGACAGAACAAGGGACTTATGTTATGACTTATACCTCATATGACGGAACTACGGCCAGGTTATGTATTGCAATTTCAAAAGATTTGTATAAGTGGAAGAAAACAGGGCCGGCATTCAAAGGGTTGGTTGATATGAGCCAAATTAACGTAAAAAGAAATAAAGATGGGAGCCTGACACGGGAATCTGTTAACCTTCAGCGAGAAACAGGACGATGGAGCAAGTCTGGTTCTATTGTCTGTAAAAAAGAAGGCAATAAATTTAAAGCCGTTAAAATAAAAGAAAAATATTGGATGTATTGGGGCGATACAGATATATTTCTTGCAACATCTGATGATTTAACCAACTGGGAACCTATTACAGATGAGGCTGGAAAAATTATCCCGGTACTAAAAAGAAGAAAAGGTTATTTTGACAGTAATCTGGTAGAGCCAGGACCGCCGGCATTTATTACAAACGACGGGATTCTTTTGATTTATAATTCACGGAATTCGGCAACTGATGGAGACAAAACGATAACTGCAAAAGCATATTGTGCAGGCCAGGCATTATTTAACAGGAACAATCCGGCAGTGTTAATCGACAGGCTAAATGAAAATTTTATGAAGCCAGATAAAAATTATGAAACCGAAGGCCAGGTTAATCAAGTTTGTTTTCTCGAAGGTTTAGTTTATTACAAAAATAAATACTTTGTATACTATGGGACAGCAGATTCAAAAATTGCAGTTGCAATTCACAACGATAAGAAATAATTTATTATGAATTGGTTAGATTACATTATTGTTATTGCATACTCGATATTTCTTTTGGGCTTAGGTTTTTATTTAAAAGATAATAAAAACACAAAAGATTATTTTCTGGGGGGAAGGAACTTAAAATGGTTTCCACTTAGTTTATCTACAATGGCAACTCAACTCTCTGCCATTAGTTTTATATCTGCACCTGCTTTTATAGGCATAAAACAAGGAGGGGGCTTGCATTGGTTAACTTATGAGTTAGCTGTTCCGTTAGCCATGATATTTATTATGGTGTTTATAATTATCCCTTTGTACAAATCAAAAGTAATTAGTATTTACGAATTTCTTGAAAAACATTTCGATGCATCATCAAGGCTGTTAATAAGTATTGTTTTCCAGGTAAGTCGTTCTTTTGGTACTGGGGTGATGGTTTATGCTGTTTCCTTAATCTTACAAAGTGTTTTAGGTGTTGAATTTTGGCAAAGTATCTTAATAATAGGTGTAATCACTGTCGTTTATTCGTATCAGGGAGGGATGAAAGCCGTGGTTTACGGAGATACAATACAAATGATTATAATGATTTTTGGGATATTCCTGTGTATCTTCTTTGGTTTAAAAGAAATTGGGGGATGGTCGGAATTTATTGCAAATATCCCAAAAGAAAGGCTCAATGTTATCGATTTTTCTAAATTCGGGTTCAACAATTTAAACAAGAATGACGAATTTGGCTTCTTCCCAATGATTTTTGGTGGATTAGTTCTTTATGTTTCTTATTACGGATGTGACCAAACCCAGGCTCAAAGAGCCTTATCTGCAAATAATGAAGGAACAATAAAAAAATTATTACTTGTTAACGGGCTTTTCAGGTTTCCGGTAGTTTTACTCTACAGCTTAATGGGTTTAATACTTGGCACCATGGCATTAACAAATGCAAAATTTGGCGGAATCATTAATAATATAATAGCGTCTAATGAAGCAGATAAGATGGTTCCATATTTTATTGTAAACTATTTACCTCATGGGATTATAGGGATATTAATAGTTGCAATAATAGCAGCGGCAATGTCGTCGTTAAGCTCAACCATAAACTCGTTATCTGCTGTTACAGTCGAAGATTTGATAAAAAGGAGAAATAAAAACATTTCAGAAAAATCTTATTTAAGATACTCAAAATTAAGCTCTGTATTTTGGGGGTGTGTATGTATATTATTTGCATTCACAGCCGGAGATATTGCCGATACTGTAATTGAAGCTATTAATAAAATTGGCTCTGTTTTTTATGGCCCAATATTGGCTATGTTTATATTAGCTATTTTATTTAAGAGGGTTAATGCTTTATGTGCAAATATTGGCCTTATAACCGGAGTTTTATTTAATGTGTATTTATGGAAATTTGTTCCTGAAATATTTTGGTTCTGGTGGAATTTCTTAGGTGCCTTTATTACTATTTCTATTGCTGTTACCTTAAGTTTATTTATCAAGAAAAAAAAATCAGCAGAAAGCCCCCATACACGTATTAACTTCAATTTATTTAATAAAGAGACAATTGTCCTCTTAGTATTCTTCATAATCATGACAGTATTCTGTCTGTTATTACCAAAATTATTTTAAAACTATTAAATTATGAATATTGCCTTATGTCATTTTAGGGTAGGAGAAACTGACGGTGTTTCTCTTGAAATGGATAAATGGAAATATGTCTTAGAAAAAATGGGGCATAATGTATATTTCATTTCAGGGAGCGAAAGCCTTGTAAAATCCCAGATTATTGATTCCCTACATTATAATAGCAATTTAAATAATAAGATATTAAAAAATTCATTCGAGGAATTATCTGACTTTCATGACGAAGAACTAAAAAAACTAATATTAGAAAATGCGGGCAGCATTGAAAACGAACTTTTTGAATGTGTCAATAAAAACAATATAGATATTATCGTCCCTAACAATATTTTGTCCCTAGGCTATAATCTTTCGGCAGCTATTGCATTTAACCAATTACTAAACAGGTGTAAATCGTTGAAAATTATAGCTCATCATCATGATTTCTTTTGGGAAAGGCAAAAATACTCAAACCCGACAACTAAATTCATAAAAGAAATTTTAGCCACATATTTCCCAATTAAGCATGAAAGGGTAAAACATGTTGTAATAAATAAAATTGCCCAAAACGAATTAAAAACAAGAAGGGATATCTATTCTACTGTTGTCCCGAATGTTTTTGACTTTGAAAACAGCAAATGGGTGAAAGACCAATTTAATGCCAATTTTAGGGAAAAAATAGGTATTGATGAAAATGATATTGTATTTCTACAGGCTACAAGGATAGTAGAGAGAAAGGGAATTGAATTAGCAATAGATGTTGTAAGTGAAATTACCAATAATGAAAATTTAAAGACAAAACTTTACAATTCAAAATTATACGATGGCCGTAAATTCTCGGATAAAAATAAAATATATTTAATTCTTGCAGGAATAATTGATAACGAAGAAGAATATTTTGACAAATTAATTGAGTACGCAAAAAGTAAAAATGTTAATATCCTACACATTAACAGTGTAATAAAACATGAACGGGAATTAACAGAAACCCAAAAATATTATTCTTTATGGGATTCTTATGTAATATCCGATTTTGTAACATATCCCAGTTTGTTAGAGGGGTGGGGAAATCAATTTATAGAAGCTGTTATTGCTAAAAAACCAATACTGGTTTATGAATATCCGGTATTCGAAAAAGATATTAAAAGTTATGGTTTTGATATTGTTTCTCTTGGAAATTCTCACAAGATAAAAAATAATAATCTTGTTGAAATAGATAAAAACACAATAGAAAAATCGGCAAAAGAATGTGTCGAATTACTTATAAACCAAGATAAAAGAAAACATACTACAGAAAACAACTACACTATTGGTAAAAATAATTTTGATTATAAAAACCTACAAGGATTACTAAAAGAAATTTTACAATAGAAATAAAATAAATATATTTTTTATGGAAAAGATTTTAAACTTACTCTCACAAGTTTACAGTCATGATATTGCAAAATTATGCCTCGACGAAATAAAAACAAAAATCGATGAGTATAAAAATAACAGAAATGCCGACGGCCATTACAGGATTTCAGAAAAAGACTCAGTATTAATATCTTATGGCGATAATATTTTCTCTAAAAATCAAAGTTCAAAGTTAAAAACCCTGACAGATTTTTTAAATAAACATGTCGGGGATAATATAAATACAGTTCATTTGCTCCCATTCTTTCCATTCTCGTCCGACGATGGTTTTTCGGTAATAGATTATTATAAAATAAACAATGAAATCGGTGATTGGGAAGACATTACGGAAATGTCTAGAAATTACAGGTTAATGTTCGATGCCGTTATTAACCATGTTTCGGCAAAGTCAAAATATTTCAATGAATATTTAAAGGAAAATAAAGACTACAGCAATTTTTTTATTGAACTTAATAACGATTTTGATACAAGCAATGTTATTAGGCCCAGGGTATTGCCATTAACTCATAAATTCGAAACAAAAGGAGCAGAAAAAGAAATATGGACAACCTTTAGCAAAGACCAGGTCGATTTAAATTACGAAAACTATAACGTTTTACTAGAAATAATAAATGTTTTATTGTTTTATGTTAAAAGTGGCGCTAAAATAATAAGGTTAGATGCAATTGCTTTTTTATGGAAGCAATCTGGCACAACTTGTATGCACTTAGAAAAAACCCACCTAATTATAAAACTCTTAAAATTAGTGCTTAGAAAAGTTTCGGATAACATATTGATAATAACTGAAACCAATGTCCCCCATAAGTACAATATATCATATTTGGGCAAAAACAACGACGAAGCCGATATGGTATATAATTTTACCCTTGCCCCTTTATTGGCGTACAGTATAGTTGCCGGGAATACAAAAAAGCTGACCCAATGGGCACAATCATTAAAGTTAAACCATAAAGATAATTTCTTATTTAATTTTACTGCAAGCCATGACGGAGTCGGTGTTTATCCTGTTCAGGGAATATTAGACAGTTCAGAATTAGGTATTTTGAAAAAAAATGCTGTTGATAATGGAGCTTATTTGTCCGAAAAAAATAATCCGGATGGATCAAAAAGTATATACGAAATCAATTGTAGCTATTTAAATTTGGTTTCATACAAAAACGATCAGGAAGACCTCAAAATTAAAAAAATGATACTTTCGCAAGCAATAATGTTATCAATGCCAGGAGTACCCGGAATTTATATTCATTCGCTGCTAGGGTCGCAAAATTATCAACAAGGAGTAAAAGAATCAGGAATAAAAAGACGGATAAATAGAGAAAAATTAGAAATTGAACAGTTAAAATCTGAATTAAAAGAAAATTATATCAGGAAGAATATTTTTTCTCAATACATGAAATTATTAGCAATAAGGAAACATGAGAATATCTTCTCCCCTTATGGCTCATTTAATTTTATCGATATAAATGAAAAAATATTTTGCATAGAACGATTTTCAGAAGATAAAAAGCAAAAAGCATTTTTAATATTTAACCTTTCAGATCAAAGCTTAAAGCTAAAAAATATATCTTCAGAAAAATCAGGTTTTAATTTAATCTCGGGAGAAAATATTAATCTAAGTTCTCTTATAATTGAACCTTATGATTTTCTTTGGCTTAAACTTGGTTAAAGTTATGTGAAAATGAAGCACCCATGACAAAGTTTCGGACAACTCGCTTTGTGGGCATGCGCAAGTTCCTGACAATAAAAAAAACAATATATTCTCATGAAAATATTAGTAGCGCCGGATAAATATAAAGGTTCGTTAAATAGTTTTGAAATTTCAGAAATAGTAAAAAACACAATATTAGAAGTTGATAATTCACATAATGTTTTTTGTTTCCCCATGGCTGACGGTGGAGACGGCACTATCGATATTATAAAAAATTATATTGACCTGGAAAAAATTGGACTAAATGTTTACGACCCGATATTTCGAGAAATAAAATCGGAATATTACATATCGAAAGACAATAAAACAGCATTTATAGAAATGGCTAAAGCTTCTGGCTTGGAATTACTAAAACCGGAAGAACAAAATTGTTGTTATACAAGCACATTTGGGACAGGACAATTAATAAAAGATGCAATATTAAAAGGAGTTTCTGAGATAGTTTTAACCATAGGCGGCAGTGCCACAAATGATGCCGGAATAGGAATCGCAAGTGCTTTGGGCTACCAGTTTTTCGATTCTTCGGATAATGAGTTGAAACCTACAGGTATAAACTTACAAAAAATTGATTGGATTGAAGATAAAAACGTAATTAAACAAATTAAGGATGTAAAGTTTAAAATCGCCTGTGATGTAAATAATTCATTTTATGGCAAAAAAGGATCTGCCTTTGTTTATGCCTCACAAAAAGGGGCTTCATTTCCTGAAATAGAAATACTTGATTTAGGCTTAAAAAATATTGCAAAAATTATAAAGAAGACTAAAAATATCGATTTACAAAAACTAAAATATACAGGGGCAGCCGGTGGATTAGGTGGAGGGGCTATTGCTTTCCTTAATGCCCAACTCGTTTCGGGGACAAACATGTTGATAGGGATATCTAAAATTAAGGAGCATTTAGATAATACAGATTTAATAATTACAGGCGAAGGCAAAATTGATAACCAAACGAAATACGGGAAAGTAATAAATGGTATAAGTCAGTTAGCAAAGAAAAATAAGATTCCATGTATTGCAATATGTGGTTCAGTTGAGCTATCTTTAGATGAAATGAAAGATTTAGACATAGCTTTTATTAGTTCTATTGTTAACAAACCCTGTAATTTAAAAGAAGCCTATAATACAACAAAAGAAAACCTCAGGAAAAATATATATGGCATTTTTAAACTACTCAAGGGCTGTGCTGAAATAACCTGACCATTTATGTTTATTTTTTAACTCCTCCCTGCGACAAACGTAACAAAAAACGCACAAGCTACAACAAATATGTATTTATTTGATCTTTTTAAAATATTAAGCATGTAACAATGTATTTAAAACCTGTTCTTAATCTTAAATATATTTTTGACACGGTTTCGTCATTCCCATTTAATAATACTAAAAAACAAACATCATTCCAATTTACCCTTCTCCGAATATTAAAAAATGCACAAAAAGAGCAGAAGGTCTTAGTACATTTATACAAAATACAGATTACAAATTCTATCTAACTGGATTAAGTTAGCACATATATTATAAAGGCTTCAATCCTTTGTTTTTCGAGAAACACTTTTCTTATCCAAATTTAAGGGAGTTAATATGCTTAACTCCCTTAAGTCATGTTTATGTTAATACATACCAATTGGACGAGAAACCCCGCTGCCGCACGAATCCTTTCGTGTGGTTTGTTGTTATTTAACAACAATAATGCCATCTAACAATCCTTTTTCTCCTGCATAATCAATAGCACTGCTATACATATAATCTTCTGCCCTAAAAAC